>Ga0115572_10000095_pt1 | contig 71917 bp, 63 predicted proteins | sample COGITO_mtgs_1206_FD_88681 | JGI IMG/M metagenome (GOLD analysis project Ga0115572, IMG submission 88681) | Pelagic marine microbial communities from North Sea - COGITO_mtgs_120607 | ecosystem: Environmental > Aquatic > Marine > Epipelagic | place: Germany:Helgoland, sampling site Kabeltonne... | reverse complement strand
TAATCAAGATGGAAATCTAGATGTCATTATGGGAGGAAATTTTACGGCCTCTCGTGTAAAATTTGGTCACTATGATGCGATTAAAGGGATCTGCCTTTTGGGGGATGGTTCCGGCGGATTTACAAACTTGGAGGCATCAGCGTCTGGTTTGATGGTATCGGGAGAGGTAAGAGACATCCAAAAAATCTCTCTGGCCAACGGAGGGGAACACCTGATTTTTAGTAGAAATAATGACAGTCCTGTGATCTATAAATTCAACTAAAATTACATGATTACTTTCAATCAAATATCTTCTTTTGAAACTGAGGGATTTTTGGCTGTTAAAAATCTACTCAACAGTGATGAAATGGAGTTTTACTACAAAACTTACGATGCATTCATCAACAATGAATTTGATACCGCAGGTTTGCGATCCGATCTCTCTGGAGCTGAGGACCAAAATGTGGAATACATTACCCAAATTATGCTCCCCTCAAGGGTGTATCCCCTTTTACTCGATCGGGCTATGCATCAAAAGGGTCTGCAAATTGCCAAACAATTACTGGGAGAGGATATGGTATTGGATTTTGATATGCTCATCAACAAGGCTCCCCATACGAATCAACCCACCCCTTGGCATCAAGATGCAGCCTACTGGATAGATATGCCCGATAAAAGGGCTTTAAGTATCTGGTTCGCCATCGATGAGGCTACCCTTGAAAACGGCTGTATGTGGTACACGCCAAAATCTCACAAATTGCCCTTGAGGGAACACCATCAGCCCCTGGGCAAAGGATCGCTTCAGTGTATCGGCTCAGAGGAAGAAAGTAAGGCAGTTCCACTAAAACCGGGTTCTTGTGCCATTCACCACGGACATACACTGCATTACAGTCGCGGAAATTCTACTTCTGGGCATCGCAGGGCATTTATACTGAATTTTAGACCCAAAAAAATGGTGGAGCTAGAAAGAGAACAGGGTATGGATCATTCCGGCAATAGAGAGGTAAGGGTCTAAAAAGCTATTCTTCTTCAATAGCAACATCCAAAATACTACCTCTTATACTCAAGCGGTAGAGGTTTTTTTGTTCTCGGGTGGGATATACTCTGTTGGACAGAAAAATCATAAAACACTCATGAACTGGATCTACCCAAACCAAATTTCCTGTAAATCCACTATGACCAAAACTTTCTGGGGAGGATTTTTCCGAAGGATAACGTTCAGAGGGAATGGTATCAAGTGTAGGTTTATCAAAACCTAATCCACGGCGATTTTCTGTTTCTGGATAAGCACGGGCTGTAAAAAGTGCAGTGGTCTCAGGTTTTAAATATTGTTTTCCTTCATACTGACCTTTGTTAAGGAGCATTTTTAAGAGTTTTGCCAACGAAGTTGCATTGGCAAACAGTCCGGCATTTCCCGAAACGCCACCCATCAGACCTGCGGCCTCATCGTGCACCCAACCATGTACCAATGTTTTTCTAAATAAGGAATCTTTTTCGGTGGGAACAATCTCTTCTTTGGAATACTTAAAACTGGGATTGAAAGTCAATCTTTCGATACCCATAGGGGCATAGTAATGCGTGTCCAAAAATTGATCAAAAGACTGACCACTCATGCGTTGCACCATATCGGGTAAAAGAAAGAACCATAGGCCGGAGTAACGATAATCCCCTATGTTTTCGACGGGAGTCTTTTTGATCCGTCGCATTATTTTCTTTTCGTATTTCCGGTGTATGAATAGGGAGTCGGAAAGGGGGTCGGGATAGCGTTTGCTTTGTTTTGAGGAAAGAGTTCTGGACTTTAATTTCCCACTCTTTCTTCTTACAGTGTTTTGATGCTCAATATAGGGTAACCAACCTGCCTGATGACCTAAGATTTCTCGGAACGTGGAGTTTTTCTTATTGGTGTTTTTGATCATTGGAATAAAACCAGCTACCTTTTGATCCAAGTCAATTTTATACCTTTCATATAATTTCATAAAAGCCAAGGTACTGGCCAAAATTTTGGTTACTGAAGCGAGGTCATACAGATGGTGGTTTTCTACCCTAACGAGAGAATCATAGGTGTGAAACCCATAGCTTTTGTTAAAGCGGATACTATCGTGTTTGTAAATCAACACCTGCGCCCCAGGAAATGCCCTTTTTTGGATTCCCATTTGAACAATAGAATCAATTTTGTGCTCCAAAGTGTCATTGAGGGGGACGGAAAGCGAGTCTTGACCTTGAAGTCCAATAACCCATAGCATTGAAAAAAGAAAAAGTACTTTTTTCATAAAACCTCTATCCTATTCATCAATTTCGACAATCATATCAATTTCAACTGCAATATTAAAGGGAAGTGATCCCATTCCTATGGCAGCACGAGTATGCTTTCCTCTTTCTCCAAATACTTCGACCATAAGGTCTGAAAAACCATTAACCACACTGGGATGTTGTGTAAAATCGGGTGAGGCATTGACCATGCCTGTAGCACGAATAACCCTTTTGACCCTACTCAAATCACCCAATGCAGATTTGAGAATGGCAATTTGATTGATCCCCGTCAGCCGTGCAGCTTCGTAACCCTCTTCGATGGTCAATTCTTCTCCCACTATACCGGTGATAAATTTACCATCAGCTTTTAGAGGGCCGTTTCCAGATAGAAAAAGTAAATTTCCTACTTGGACGAAATTGACAAAATTGGCGACGGGGGTTGCTGGTTGGGGGAGTACAATTCCCATACTGTCCAATTTGGCTTCCGGATTGTAATCAGATTTAACCTCGATGGGATTATTCTTTCCTTGAGGTGAACCACAGGAAACCAAGGCCAGCCCAAAGGTCAGTACCAGTGTGTATATGATGTTCTTCATGATTATTATTTATACTGCCGACGATAAAATTTCCTTAATTCTTTTGGCTACGATACGTTCCTGACCGGGCACCATCATCCAAGTGGTCATTCCCACGCTTTTGGAATCCCCCACGGTTTGAATAGAGGGGTGACCCTCTCTGAGCTGTTTCCTTACTTCATTTGGACTTATTTTCACCTTCTTTTCATCCCAACGAATGCGCAAACTGGGCACGTGGTTGGCATATTTCGGAACATGAATTTCACTTTCAACTCCTGCCACTGAGGTGGCACTGTCGCTGATCAGTTGGATTTGTGATTCCCACATTTTCCATTCTTGATCGTGGTCTTTTTGAAGGTATAACTCCAATGCAGCCAACATACCCAGTACTTCTTCTTTGTTTACTTTCATGCCTCGGCCGATGGTTTCTCCTCGGGGAGGAGTATGCATTCGTGCAGCTTCAATATATTCTCTTTTTCCCAATAGTAAACCAGCACTTTGAGGGCCTCTTAGTCCTTTGCCTCCAGAGAAAGCAACCAAGTCAAATCCCATTTTGGTAAAGCGAAACAGATTTTCTACTGGCGGTACATCTGCCGCACAGTCGATAAAAGTGGGGATGTTGTATTTTTTCCCAAGAGCAATAAACTCCTCCCATTTGATTTCGCCCTGGTCGGTATGTGCATTGAGGAACCAAAGCATACAAGTTTTGTCGGTAATCGCCTTTTCCAATTGTTTAGCGGTTTTTACTTTAACCACTTTGGCACCAACATTGGTAAGGGCTTGTGCATATCCAATGGTATGAGATTCCTGAATTATGACCTCATTCTTCATGCCCTCTGTATTGGGGAGTTGTTTTACTTTCTCAGGATCCTTGCCGGTAAGGATTCCAGCCATTCCTATACTCATGGCTCCAAAACAACCCGAAGAAACGGTGGCGTATTCACACTCCAACAATTCAGCGATTCGCTCACCCACTTTGTCCTGCAAGTCATCTAGATTGACGTATTCATCTGCTCCATAGCTGATCGCTTCAATAACTTCTTTGGGCATCAAAGAGCCTGTCATGGAGGTGTAGGTTCCAGCTGCATTAATGAATGTTCTTAGGCCGAGTTCTTTGAAAAAATCTCTTCTCAAACTTGAGACCACTGCTGCAGTTTTGGATTGAGCAGCCAATGAATTGGTTCCTAATAGGCTTCCTGCAAAAGGAAGTGCCGCTAACGATTGTATTACTTTTCTTCTATTAATCATGTTTTTATTTTTTTAAGATTTAATCTACTGCAGCGATACAATCGATTTCTACTAATGAATTACCGGGTACACCACCATAGGTGGCTACTGTGGTCCTTACCGGTGGATTTTCACCAAAACGACCTCTATAAACTTCGTTCATTTTATGGTAGTCCGCCAAGTCGGCCAAATAGACGTTGACTTTGAGAACTTGTTCCATGGAAGAGCCGTTTCGTTCCAATTCTTTTTGAACCTCGTTTAATACATGATCGGTATGGGCTTTGATATCGCCATCAAAATGCGCACCTTTTCCAGCAATGTAGAGGGTGTTTCCATGTCTTACTGCTCCTGAGAATAAGGGCATTTTTTGATCTTCGACAATTTTACCAACCACTTCTTTTTTACTTTTTGAAGGGGCAGCTTTTACTGAAGCTATACCCAATAGGCCAGCCATTCCCATTCCAATATTTTTTAATACAGATCTTCTTTTTTCGTTGTGTTTCATCTTTTTAAATTTTTTGTTAAACTTCTACCACATTCTTTTTTTAATCAATTCTTTTATTTGGTCTTTGGGAACAGGGAGCTCATCCATATGATCTCTGATCCACTTAGAAAAATCCTTTTCGATTTCTTCAGACCATTTGTTGTCAATTTGACCTGGGGTATATTTACCTTCTTTAAGGCGGGTTATCCCAAACAAATCTCTGAGCCTTACTACCTCTGAAGTAACCACGACTTTCTCTGCCAGATGGGCAGGGATAAAAATCACCCCTTCTTTTTTGGCCAATACTACATCGCCAGGCATTACGGTGGCAGCACCTATTCTTATGGGGTCGTTGATGCTCAGGAGCATAACTTCTGTGAGAAAAGAGGGATGCCATGCCCTAACAAAAGCGTTAAAGCCATCGATTTCGGATAGGCCTTCCATGTCTCTGCTTGAGGCATTGAATACTACACCTGTTTTGGATTTGGCATAAATGGAGTTCCCGAGGTTGTCTCCAATCAGTGTTCCATCCACAATTTTCCCAAAGCCGTCAGCTACGTAAACATCGTGTTCTTTCAATCGATCAATCGGCCAAGAATTGGTATTACCGATTTCTCCAGCTTCCAACCCTTTTTGTTTGATCTGGTCAGCCACATCTGGTCGATTGGGCATATACTGAACGGTGAGTGCTCGCCCGACCACGGTCACATCGTCGTGTAATGGTTGCCAACCTCCCTCAAATTGGTTGTGGTAACCTTCGTTTCTCAAAACGCCCCACGCTTCTTCAATGGTTACTTTCTTCATCCGTTCTAGGATATCAGCAGCGACTTTGGGTCGTCCGTCATCAAAACGTTCTCCTTCCCATTGGTGGGTTAGAAATTTCATCTGTTTAACACTCAAACTTTGGGCAAAGCCAATGTTAATCACGAGGAGACTGAGAAATAATACGAATCTTTTTAATTTCATTTGTTTTTATGTTTAATTTTTACTTTTTCTTTTTGGGATCTTTATCTCTCCACCAAGTAGCCAGCGAGGAACCAGAAATGTTCATCCATGGGCCAAAAACAGCCGGAGCCAATCCTACGGTGGAAACTTTACCCATTTCGAGGGCGATTCCAGAGGCCAGACCTCCATTTTGCATTCCCACTTCCAAGGCAATGGTTCTGCAATCTTGTTCTTTCATTTTAAGCAATCGGCAACCCCAGTAGCCCAATAAATATCCCATCAAATTGTGGATAATGGCAGCTACAATAAGCAATATCCCTATGGATAACAAAGCGTCTCTACCCGCAGCAGTAATGATCATGATAATTAAAGCAATGGCGGTCATGGAAACTACTGGCATGGCTTTGTCCAACCATTTGGCTTTACCGTGAAAAAAGTGATTGAAAATCAATCCCAATACCACGGGAAGAATCACCATTTTTACGATACTGAGCATCATGGCCACAAAATCAATAGGAACAAAGGCTCCCGCAAAGTATTTCATCAAAAGGGGAGTCATAAAAGGGGCTACTACAGTGGCTACAGCGGTCAGTGTTACAGAAAGTGCAACATTGGCTTTGGCCAAGTAGGCCATAACATTTGAAGCCAGTCCACTAGGAGAAGAACCAATAAGGACTACTCCTGCAGCAATTTCGGCGGGGAAATTGAATAGGGTGGCCAAGCTGAAACCTAAAAAAGGCATAATGGTGAATTGACAGATCAAGCCTACCAAAACTCCTTTAGGCATTTTAATTACGCCATAAAAGTCTTTAAAACTCATGGCTGTTCCCATCCCAAACATAATGATTTGAAGAAGTGGAACGATGAGTTTTTTAAGTTGAAAGTCTCCCCATTGAACAAAGGTTTGGGGATAGAACATCGAAAGGCTAACCGTAGCAAAGATCAGTACGGTAAATGAAAACCCCTTGAAATTTTCCGTCCCACGCATGGCTAAAGCCAGAGTGAGAAAAAACAAAATCAATGGGGGGCCTATTATACTATAATTACCAGATAAATAAAGCCCCAATGAAAGAACAAACAATAAGCCGGATACTGCAAAAAGATATTTAGAGAATGTTTTCATCTTTAATTCCAGTCAATGCTTGCCAAACCATTTAGGTCGTAAACTACTTTTCCATCTCTAAGGGTGAGTTCACACTCGAGTTTTTGATTCCCTTTCATTCGTTTGCCACGGGTATCTATAAATCCAAAATCTCCTTTTCTTAGTTTGTGAATGGCAATATCTGCAACGGCACCTACGGACAAATGACCTAGGTCTTTTCTTTGGATGTAGTGGGCTGGTTTGGAGGTGGTGGCTGCAATTACTTCTTGTAAGGTTAATCCAATATTCAAAAATTTAGACATGACATTGTTGAGGGTTTTCATTCCGCCATTCATACTGCCCGTATGGAGGTCGGTACTGATTACATCAGGTTTTAATCCTTGTTGGACTGCAGGCACGGCCTGTTCAAAAATAAAACTTCCCCCTCCGTGACCTACGTCAAAAACAATTCCTCTTTTTTGGGCTTTAAAGACATAGTCTCTTACTTTTCCGTTTTCGGCTACAATGGGAGTTCTCCCGTTGACATGGGCATAGGTGTGTGTAAAGATATCTCCAGGTCTGAGTTTCTCCAAAAACAATTGATCTAGAGGGAGTTCGGGATTGCTTCCGCCAAAGTCAATCATTACTGGCATACTTCCTAATTTTCCGGCCTCCACTGCAAGTTCTGTTGGTGTCCAATCAAATCCCATAAAATGAGCGAGTTTGACACCCACAACATGATCTTTGTTTTGTTTTGCGACCAAGGCTGTCATTTCTGGATTCATATCGGCGATGTGTTGCTCTCTGTGTCCACCACTCATTCCGGCCCCCACAATGTTTAAAAAGCAGAGTACTCTTGTTTTTGAGGGATCGATTATCTGAGATTTGTAAAGCTCAAAATTTCTCCATCCCGGACTTCCCGCATCCACAACGGTAGTAACACCCGATCGAAAAGTAAATCCATCTGGGGGAACGGCAGCAAAGCTATTGGCCAAATAGCGGTTGGGAACCGTTCCGTAAAAGTTGTGGGTATGCATGTCAATGAGTCCTGGACTGACAATCATATCCGATGCATCTACTACTTTTTTAGCCTGTTTTGCCGAAATTTTCTTCTCAATGGCCGCAATTTTATTTCCCTTGATGGCAATATCCATCACCTGGTCAATATCATTTGCGGGATCGATAAGGTGTCCGCCCTTGATTACAATATCGTATTGTTGAGCCAAAAGGCTTGTGCTTATCAGCAAAAGAGCAAATGGTAAAAGTTTTAATTTTTTCATAATGATTGATTTAGTTTTCAATTTTCAATGATTATTTGTTGTTTGATTTTCTATAATTTTCAACTTCTTCGGCAGTAACACTTCCGGCTTGATTGTCAAAGTGCGTTCTAATATAAGTCAATACGTCTGCAATTTGATCGTCATTCAAAAATGAATGTTGAGGCATTACACCGTCATAAATCTCTCCATTGACCTCTATGGCTCCCTCCATTCCATTGAGAATAAGATGAACCAATCGCTCTTTATCACCGGTTACCCAATCGGTACCATTGAGGGTAGGGAATCTTCCCGAGGCGCCCATGCCGTTAGATTGATGGCATGCCATGCAGTATTGGTTATAGATTTTTTGACCAATGGCCATGTCTTTGGGTTCGATTCTATCGGTTACAATATCTGGGGTTGCGATGTGGCTTAATGTTTTTCTTTCTTCCATTTCGACCAATTGTGATGGGCCAAAGTTTTCACGATCACCCTTAAATTGCACCTTCCAAATCCTGCCTTTTTCTGTTTCTCCAATATACATGGAACCATCAGGTGCAAATGCAATACCCATTGGACGAAATTCGGCATCACGTGTATTGATAATGGGGTCTACGCCAGCGAAACCATCGGCAAAAACTTCATAGGGGCCGGAGGGCTTACCATTTTCAAACGGGACAAAGCCAATAAAATAACTGGATTGGGGGTAGGGGGCTCTGTTGGTAGAACCGTGAAAAGCAATAAAAGCTCCATTCTTGTAGTGATCGGGAAAGGCATCACCGTTATAAAAGACCAAATCGTTGGGAGCCCAATGACCAGGAAATCCAATCACAGGATCTTTGTAGTCTGCACAACGACCAATAATGTTTCCATCTCCGCCATATTCTGGTGCCAGTACTTTTTTGCCCTGCATTTGGTCATAAAAGCAATAAGGCCAGCCAAAGTGATCCCCTTTTTCAATTTTCACAAATTCTTCAGACGGTAGAAGAGCACTTTCCCATTGACTAAAGTGATTGGGCCATAGTCGGTGCAGATCATCTCTTCCATGAACTACGGCATATAGACTTTGGTCGGAAGTATTCCAGTCTAAAGCTACAATGCTTCTAAGCCCGCTGGCATAAAATTCACCGTCTTTTTGGGTTTGCCCAACTTTTTCCGCATCAAAACGCCAGATACCACCGTGGTCTTCCAACAAGGGGCAGGGGTCTTGACCAGGGACCAAGGGCGTTCTTTTTGGGTTTTGGCAGGCATTGTTGGGAGCGCCAAAGGGTACAAAAATATGCCCTTCTTCGTCAAAAGCGATGGGCTTTCCAATATGTTCGTGTGAGCCATGAGCGTGATCGTCATGGACAATAATTTCTGCTGTTCCCGTTGGGACCAGATTTTCTTCATCCAACTTGATTCTATAGACCGTGAGTTGAGAACTGAAATAGAGGTACCCTTTATATATTCTGGCTGCAGTAGAATAGCTTCCTCTTTGTGGTATGTGGTATTCTCCAAATTTGACCAGAGAATCTGCAACGCCATCATTGTTGAGATCTCTGATGGCAGCTATCACTCCTGCTTCGCTGGGGCGTTTGAATTTGGCATACAAATCTCCATTTTTGTTGACGGCCATATGGCGAACAGTTTCGGCAATGCTGTCCACAAAAACTGTGGCTTCAAAACCTTGGGGGAGGAAGAGTGGAGGCTGGGTCGTTGGACTTTTACAACCTATAATTGTTACCAATAAAAACAGGAACAATATTTTAAACTTTTTCAACATTAAATTCATCATTCTATCAATCATCATCAGTTTTACTATAATTTATTGAAAATTTAAAATTCCAAAATATTCGGGACGGTGGAAATCGGGGTTTGGAGTTTTGACGGGATTCCAACTCAAATAATGTCGTTTTGTGGTGTCGTCTCCACATTTATAAAAATTGGCATTGGAAACCAATTTAGAAAAATTCAAATCTTTGTTGTAAGTAAAAATGGAGGAGGGGATGACCACTACCATTTCCCATTCAAACATTCCTGATTTTTCTTCAAAAGATGCTTTGCCTAGTGTGGACCAAGTTTTGATTTCGTTTTCGATCAATTCAGCTGGGATAAAAGTGCGTTCTCCTCTGCGAGGCCCATAGGCCAAATGAGTGGTGCCGATACAATTGAATTCAAAATTGTAATAGTTTCCGTTTTGAATCGGATCTACGAAAAACTCTACACAACTGTCTCTGTGAACCGCCGAATTGGGGTCTGTTCTTCGAGCCAAGATATGTTCTTCTTTGACGTAATATTTTAGAAACAAAAGACTGTCATCGTGCGCAATTCTAAATTGGACTTCAGGCTGGTAGGGAAACTCCTTCCATTCCAACCAATTTACTTTATTGAGTGGGGCATTTTTTTCTAGAATAGTCGAGACGTTGTCAAAACTCAGGGAGTCTTTGATGGAAATTTTTGGAACGTCAAGACTTTGGGTTTTCATTTTCATATCAGAACAACTCCATAATGATATTAATATAGTGAAGCTAATTAATTGAAGTTTGTTCATGCTTTAAATTTAAATTAATTAATTTACAAATTGAAATTTATGTTTATGAAAACTTCAAGGTTATTAAAACTTGCTATATTATTGTTATTTTTCGTGTCGTGCGACAAAAGGGAAATCCTATATCAATCACAGGATTTGGTCTTTGTAGGGGAATTTACCTCAGGACTTGAGGGGCCCGCGGTTGACCGAGAGGGGAATCTTTATTTTGTCAATCCCGTTCACAGCGGTTCTGTGGGCAAGGTTGATACTCAGGGAAATTTTAGTTTATTTATTGAGCATTTGCCCGAGGGAAGCACTGCCAATGGAATCCGTTTTGGTAAAGACCAGAGTATGTTCTTGGCAGACTATACAGGGCATAATGTCTTGAAAGTGAACATTCAAACCAAAGCTGTGAGCGTTTATGCGCACGATTCATTACTGAATCAGCCGAATGATTTGGCGATATGTGCTAACGGTAGGATGTTTGCCTCAGATCCCAATTGGAAACAAAGTACGGGTCAATTATGGAAGGTGGAAAACAATCAATTTCATCTTTTGGCAAATGATATGGGAACCACCAATGGGGTAGAGGTTAGTCCTGATGAAAAGACACTTTATGTCAATGAAAGTGTTCAAAGGAGTGTTTGGGCCTTCGACCTTGATGCTGAGGGAAATATTTCTAACAAAAGGTTGTTCCATCAATTTGAGGATTTTGGAATGGATGGTATGCGTTGTGATGTAGATGGAAATTTGTATGTCACCCGACACGGAAAAGGCACTGTGGCAAAATTATCTCCTGATGGAGCATTACTATTGGAGGTTCAGATGAAAGGCAAAAAGCCTTCAAATATTGCTTTTGGGGGCAAAGATGGGAAGACAGTCTATGTTACGCTTCAAGATAGAGGCTTTATTGAAACTTTTAGGGTCGAAAAAGCGGGCAGATCATTTGTAAAGTAAACTTTAATCGATTATGCACCTCAGCGGATTAGACTTCACCATTATCATTGCCTATTTCTTGATTGTCCTTGGGGTAGGTTTGTGGATTTCTAAACTGGCGAGAAACAATCTGGATCAATATTTTCTGGGAGGAAATAAAATCAAATGGTATTTATTGGGTTTGTCCAATGCCTCTGGAATGTTCGACATCTCTGGTGTTATGTGGACGGTTACCCTTTTGTTTGTATATGGCTTAAAGAGTGCTTGGATTCCTTGGTTGTGGCCCGTGTGGAATCAGGTTTTTGTGATGATATTTTTGGCAGTATGGATCAGACGCTCCAACGTCATGACTGGAGCTTCTTGGATTCTTACCCGCTTTAGTGGGAGGGGAGGTACATTGTCAAAAAATATCATCATTGTTTTTGCAGTCATAGGAGCCATTGGGTTTATTGCCTATTTTTTTGAGGGTATCGGCAAATTTTGTGCTGCGATACTTCCATGGGATCTCAGCTTGAATCATCCGTTACTTTCAATCAGCTCTGAAAACGTATATGCCCTTATCATCGTCGGGATTACCACTTTATACACCCTCAGGGGGGGGATGATGAGTGTGGTAGCAACCGAGGTATTTCAATATCTCATTATGACCGTTTCCAGTATTGCCATTGCGGTAATTGCTTTCAATGCCGTGAGTCATGAACAGATCATGCAAGGGGTACCCCAAGGTTGGGAAGAGCTATTTTTTGGTTGGAAGATGGACTTGGATTGGTCGGGAATACTTCCTCAACTGAATGAAAAAATAGCCGCAGATGGGTTTGAGTGGATTGGTCCTTTGTTTATGATGATGTTGTTCAAGGGCTTTTTTTCCAGTCTGGCAGGCCCTGTTCCAGGCTATGATATGCAACGATTGCTTTCTAGCCGAACACCATTGGAGGCTGCCAAAATGAGTGGTTTTACCATTGCGGTTTTGTTCTCCCCTCGTTATCTGATGATTGCTGCTTTTGCCGTTTTGGCCGTTGTTTTTCTCACGCCCGAAATGGCTTCCAACCCTCAGGTTGATTTTGAAACCATCTTGCCTACAGCCATTGCAGAGTTTCTTCCTTCAGGACTCAAAGGTTTGTTGTTGGCAGGGCTTATGGCGGCTTTTATGGGGACTTTTGCAGCCGTAATCAATGCTGCACCCGCCTACATTGCCAATGACCTTCTAAAAAACAGCTTATTGCCCGGAAAGTCCGAAAGAACTTATGTCCGTTACGGCTATTTATCCTCCTTTCTATTGGTCTTGATCGGAGTATTTTTTGGTTTTTTTGCCGCTTCTCTCAATGCTATTACTTTGTGGATTACAGCTTCTTTGTATGGAGGTTATACCGCTGCCAATGTGCTGAAGTGGGTATGGTGGCGCTTCAACGGTTACGGTTATTTTTGGGGTATGCTGGCAGGACTTTTGGCCTCTACCGTCAAGCTTATCTTTTTTGGAGACTGGATTGACATTTACTTTTTTCCCATCATTTTTGTCATTTCAATAGCTGGCTGTTTACTCGGTTCCTACCTGTCACCACCAGATGATATCAAAGTGCTTAAAAATTTTTATAAGAGTGTAAGACCTTGGGGTTTTTGGAAACCCGTTTTATTGGAAGTCCAAAAAGATGATCCCGCTTTTTTACCCAATCGGATGTTTGGGAGAGATATGTTTAATGTAGTGATTGGAATCGTATGGCAAATGGCCTTGGTGGTTTGGCCGATCTTTTTGATGATCAAAATGTGGGATGCTTTGGCTCTATCTCTTGGAGTGGTTGCGATTACCTCTTTGATTTTAAAGTATTTTTGGTATGACCCTTTAAAAAAAGAAGAAATTTAATATGACCAATAAAGTTTTGATCAAAGGTACTTTTTTGGATGAAATCAGTCATGACATTCCCCATCATAACTGGGGTAAAAAAGAATGGTCTATAGATTTCAAACACATGAAATCTGCAGGGATTGACAAAGTGATTTTGATCCGTTGTGGTTATAAAAACTGGATTACCTACCCCTCTAAGGTTTTGACCACAGAGGAAAAGGCGATTCCTCCCTACACTGATCTTGTGTCCATGTTCCTGCGGTTGAGCGAAGAGAACGATATGGATTTTTATTTTGGCTTGTATGATTCCGGAAAATATTGGACTACGGGAGCTTATGAAAAGGAGGTAAGGCTCAACTGCAAAGTCATCGATGAGGTATGGGAGTTTTATGGAAAGAGCAAGGCTTTTAAAGGGTGGTATTTGTCTCAAGAATGTAATAAAAACATTGGAGGAATCGTTGATTTATACGCTGGGTTGGGTCAGTATTGTAAGCAGGTTTCTGGGGGGCTTCCCGTACTGATTTCTCCCTATATTGACGGGGTTAAAAATCTCTCGCAATACACCAATCAAAGCCGTGGGGAAAAATCCATAAGTTTGGATGAACATTTCAAAACATGGGAGTCTATTTTTAAGGGAATCCAAAAAAGTGTCGATATAGTGGCCTTTCAAGATGGTCATGTGGATTACGACCAATTGGAAGATTTTATCAAGGTAAACAAATCACTGGCGGATCAAAATCAAATTACCTCTTGGATCAATTCAGAGACTTTTGATCGGGATATGCCCATCAAGTTTTTACCCATCAAATGGGACAAGTTGAGATATAAATTAGAGACGGCTGGTCGGGTGGGAATTTCGGAGGCCATCACTTTTGAATTTTCTCATTTTATGAGTCCACAATCGGCCTATTTGCAAGCGGGACATCTCTATCTCCGTTATATGGAATATTTAAACGAAAAAAAATGAAACATAAGGCTCTTGCAAATTTGTATTTCAAGGAGTTGACCCAAGAGGTCATTCCGTTTTGGGAGAAATACAGTATTGACCAAGAGTATGGAGGGTTTTTTAGCTGTATTGATGCTGAACATAAGGTTTTTGATACCGATAAATTCGTTTGGTTACAAGCCCGCCAAGTGTGGATGTTTGCCACTTTGTATGACGGTCTAGAAAAAAAAAGATCATGGTTAAAAATGGCCCAGTCTGGATCCGATTTTCTGGAAAAAAATGGGCACGATGGGTCGTTCCATTGGTTTTTCTCCTTACAAAGGGATGGACAGCCTTTGGTGGTTCCCTACAATATTTTTTCTTACACTTTTGCATGTATGGCCATGGGGAAAATGCATCGCATTACGGGAGAGGAAAAATACAAAACTGCAGTTGAGCAGACGTTGAAAAAAATTACAGAAAGGTCAGATCAACCCAAAGGGAGATGGGATAAGTTATACCCCAATACACGGGGGTTGAAAAACTTTGCCTTGCCCATGATTCTTTGCAACCTATACAATGAACTGGGAGACTTGGTTGGAGCGGATGAAAAAGAGCTACGCATGCAGGATTGTGTCAACGAAATATTTGATCTTTTTTGGAATGAGGAAAGAGGGGTAATATTGGAAAATGTTTCTCCAGATGGGGCTTTTTCAGATACTTTCGACGGGCGCTTGGTCAATCCAGGACACGGCTTGGAGGCCATGTGGTTCATAATGGATTTGGGGGTTCAATTGAATCGAAAGGACTGGATTGATAGGGCAGTGAAGATGGCTTTGTCTATCGTCAAAAAGGGTTGGGACGAAGAACATGAAGGAATCTTTTATTTTCTAGATGCCGATGGACATCCCCCGCAGCAATTAGAATGGGATCAAAAGCTGTGGTGGGTTCATTTGGAAGCCATGATTTGTTTCCTAAAAGGCTACCAATTGACAAGTTCCAAAGCCTGCTGGGAATGGTTTGAAAAAATTCATCAATACACTTGGAGCCATTTCAGAGACCCCAAAAGAGGAGGAGAATGGTTTGGATATTTGAATCGATCTGGGGAGGTTTTACTTCACTTGAAAGGAGGGAAATGGAAAGGTTGTTTTCACGTTCCTCGGGCCCTGTATCAACTGTATGATATTTCCAAAAAATTATAAGATATGAACAGGATTTTAAACTTTTTTTTGGCCATTGTTTTAGTTTTATTTTGCTCCTGTGATAAAGTCGAGTTGGAGACCGATGTTTTGGTCATTGGAGGAAGTACCAGTGGGGTTGCGGCCGCAATTTCTTCAGCACGACAAGGAGCAGAGACGACCTTGTTGGAAGAAGGGCCATGGTTGGGGGGAATGCTTACTGCTGCTGGTGTCAGTGCAGTGGACGGTAATACCAAATTACCTTCGGGTATTTGGGGGGAATTCCGCGACAGTTTGATCTACCGCTATGGCAGTAAAAAGGCTTTACAAACCGGTTGGGTGAGCAATCATCTTTTTGAACCTTCTGTTGGAAATCAAATCTTCCAAAACATGGTCAAAAATGAATCCTTAATTACCCCTTATTTTGGAGCAAGGGTAACCCACATTGAAAAAAGAGATAAGGGTTGGAAAATTGAGGTGAGTGCCCTTGAAAAAAAGTTTATACTCCACGCTAAGATTGTAATCGACGCTACCGAATTAGGAGACATCGCAGCCCAAGTGGGGGTGCCATACGATGTGGGAATGGACAGTAGAGTAACACATGGCGAGGACATTGCTCCAGAGGCGGAAAATGATGTCATTCAGGATTTGACTTATGTGATGATTTTAGAGGATTACGGCAGAGACATGACCATTGAGAAACCTGAGGCTTATGATCCAGAGCTCTTTTATTGTAGCAGTCAAAGTGACAATTGCCAAAAGGAATCCATGATCAGAACCCTATGGCCCAGGGACAGTTTGTTGTCCTACGGTCGTTTGCCCAATGGTAAAGTGATGATCAATTGGCCGATTAATGGCAATGATTATTATGTCAATGCGGTGGAGCAAACTGAGGAAGAGCGAACCAAATCCTTTGAAAAAGCCAAATTGAAATCCTTACAGTTTTTGTATTATCTGCAAACGGTATTGGGTTTTAATACCTACGGTCTCTCCAAAGGGATCTTTCCAACTGCAGATGACTTTCCTCTGATTCCCTACCACCGGGAGTCCAGAAGAATCAGAGGGTACACTACATTAACAGTCAATCATATAGCCCAACCTTATGAACAGTCACAGCCCCTCTATCGAACGGGCATTGCTGTTGGCGATTATCCTGTTGACCATCATCATGCCAGCCATCCCAACGCAGCCCAATTGCCGGAACTTCATTTTTATCCTGTTCCCTCCTACAGTGTACCGATGGGATGTTTACTTCCTGAAAACACGGACAATTTTATAGTGGCTGAAAAGTCCATTTCTGTAACCAATATTGCCAATGGCACCACCCGTTTGCAACCCGTTGTTTTGCAAATAGGACAGGCGGCAGGAGTAATGGCAGCCTTGAGTATTCAGGAAGATATTCCCCCTGCTAAATTAGAAGTCAGGAAAGTGCAAAGTCAACTATTAGAAGCTGGAGGATACCTTTTACCTTATCTAGACGTCCCCAAGGATCATCCCCGTTTTAAAGTCTATCAGCGTATAGGAGCAACTGGAATTTTGAAAGGGACGGGAATGAATGTAGGTTGGGAAAATCAAACATGGTTTTTTCCTGATAAGGAACTGAGCCAGTCGGATCTGGATCACGCCCTTTCAGTAATATTGGCATTCGACAACATATCACCCCCTGCATCACTCAGAAACCATGATATACTGCTTTGGTTCATCAAATTACCATCCTCAATTTCGTCGAATAAGCCAGAGCCAGATTGGACTAAAAACACAAAATCTCTAAGTGAGTTTTTAGGGGTTGAGATTGCACCAATGGCCAATATCAGTCGTGGAAACTTCGCTCTCCTTTTGGATGTGATGATTGATCCTTTCAACCGTCAGCCCATTGATCTTTATGGTAAATATATTTTGGATCAATGATATGATTTCCTCTGCTATTATTGCTATGCTTTTTCGATTTTTTATAAAATCAGAAAATCATTGAGATTCATTCCATAGACCTGTTGATGATTTACTATTTTTACGTTACAACTCAATTCCATGAATAAAAACCAACAAAGGAGAAAAGCTTTAGTTTATCACGCCAAGCCCAAACCAGGTAAAACCGAAGTTATTCCCACTAAAAGTTATCGAACCCAAAGAGACCTTGCGCTAGCCTATTCTCCGGGGGTGGCGATTCCTTGTCAAGAAATTGAAAAAAAGCCAGATGATGTTTACAAATACACCAACAAAGGCAATTTGGTAGCTGTCATCTCCAATGGAACTGCCGTTTTGGGGTTGGGAGACATTGGCCCAGAAGCTTCAAAACCTGTGATGGAGGGAAAGGCACTGCTGTTTAAAATTTTTGCAGATATCGATGTTTTTGATATTGAGGTCAACGAAAAAGACCCCGAAAAATTCATAGAAACCGTAAAAGCCATTGCACCTACTTTTGGCGGAATTAATTTAGAGGACATCAAAGCTCCTGAAGCTTTTCAAATTGAAAACAGACTCAAGGAGGAGCTTGACATACCTTTAATGCACGACGATCAGCATGGTACCGCCATCATCTCTTGTGCGGCATTGATCAACGCCTTAGAATTGTCCCACAAAAAGATAGATGAGGTTAAAATTGTCATCTCTGGTGCAGGTGCAGCCGCCATCTCTTGTACTCGTCTTTACCAATCTTTTGGAGTCAAAAGAGAAAATATTGTCATGTTGGATAGCAAGGGAGTCATCAGGAAATCCCGTCCCCAACTGAGCAGCCAGAAAGCAGAATTTGCTACAGATCGAGAAATTGACACCTTGGCCGAGGCCATGACAGGAGCCGACGTTTTTATCGGTTTGTCTCAACCCAATATTTTGGACGAGAAGATGTTGTTGTCTATGGCCAAAAACCCTATCGTTTTTGCCATGGCCAATCCCACTCCCGAAATCGATTACGATTTGGCCTGTAGAACCCGTGAAGATATTATTATGGCCACGGGTAGATCAGATCACCCCAATCAGGTGAATAATGTTTTGGGATTCCCTTTTATCTTTAGAGGTGCACTTGATGTAAGGGCTACCAAAATTAATGAATCGATGAAAATGGCTGCAGTAGAGGCATTGGCAAAATTGGCCAAGCAATCTGTCCCAGAGCAGGTCAATATTGCCTATGAGGAAACCAAGCTCAATTTTGGTAAAGACTACATCATCCCCAAACCTTTTGATCCTCGCTTGATTGTTGAGGTACCCGTTGCGGTGGCCAAAGCAGCCATTGTCTCTGGAGTTGCTAAAGAACCCATTGAAGATTGGAAGCGATACGAGTCGGAGCTGGCCGAACGATTGGGAGGACATCAAAAAATTCTCAGAATGATACACGACAGGGCCAAATCTGAGCCCAAGTCCATCGTTTTTGCTGAGGCCGACCAGTTGGATGTGATCAAAGCAGCACAAATCATTTACGAAGAAAGAATTGGAATCCCCATTTTGTTGGGCAATAAAGAAATCATTCAAAATCTGATGGAGTCTATTGACTTTGAAGGAGGTGTAAAAATTATCGACCCCAAAACAGAGGAAAATATCGAGAGCCGCGAGCGTTATTCCAAAGCCTTTTGGGAAACACAGAAAAGAAGAGGTAAAACACTCTACGAATGCGCTAGTTTACTTAAAGAACGGAATTATTACGCCGCCATGATGGTCAGAGAAGGAGATGCTGACACCATGCTCTCAGGTTTTTCTAGAAAATATCCCGCAGTGGTAAAACCCATTTTGGAGGTCATGGGCAAGGCCAAAGGGGTGGATCGAGTAGCCGCCACCAATTTGATGCTTACCAAAAGAGGAATGCTTTTCCTGTCCGATACCTCTATCAATGTAGATCCCACTCCCAAAGAATTGGCCAAAATAGCCCATATGACTTCCCAAACGGTCAAAATGTTTGGGGCGGAGCCTGTGGTTGCCCTTTTGTCCTACAATAACTTTGGATCTTCTCCTTTTCCTCAGGCCAAAAAAGTATCGCAAGCCGTTAGCTACTTGCACCGTATGTTCCCCGATCTGGTGGCCGATGGCCCTGTTCAATCTGACTTTGCACTAAACAATGAAATGTTAGGAGAGCGCTTTCCCTTTTCTGCTCTCCACAACAGAAATGTTAATACCTTAATTTTCCCCAATTTGGATGCCGCAAATATTACCTACAAAATCATTAAGGAATTGGACAATACCTTGTCCATTGGACCCATTTTGATGGGGCTTCAACAGTCTGCACACATCCTTCAATTGGGTGCCTCGGTGGATGAAATCGTCAATATGGCGGCCATTGCTGGGATAGACGCGCAAGAAAAATTGAAATTGAAAGCAAAAAAATGATAACACAAATTAAAGGTAAGCTCGTCGAAAAAAATCCAACCCAAGTGGTGGTGGACTGTAATGGTATTGGCTATGAGATCAATATTTCACTCTACACTTTTTCCAGTCTTTCGTCTGATGAAAATATCAAGCTATTTACCCACCTCCAAGTCAGAGAGGATGCTCATATTTTGTATGGTTTTTTTACGGTTTTGGAAAGAGCCGTTTTCAGACTTTTAATTTCTGTATCTGGTATAGGAACCAGTACTGCAAGAACGATGCTATCTTCTCTGACTCCCGTCGAAATCCAGCAGGCCATTGCAACCGAGGATGTTCCTACCATACAGGGAGTTAAGGGGATTGGATTGAAGACGGCACAGCGGGTAATCATTGAACTTAAAGACAAAATCAAAAGCTTGCAAGGAACAGATGAAATTCCTGTTTTCAAAAGCAATACAATCAAAGAAGAAACGTTATCAGCATTAGAGGTTCTTGGCTATTCAAGAAAAGCCTCTGAAAAAGTTGTTGATAAACTCATTCAAGGCGACCCTGGTAGTTCGGTCGAGGAATTGATTAAATCCGCCTTGAATAAACTTTAAATCTCTTTGGTCTATAAAAAAAGGAACAAAAATTTAAGTTTAAATTACTTTCTTCTCGCCCTACTATTGATGTGTGGCTTTTCGCTATGGGGTCAGGTGGAGAGCAGCTACGACTTATCCAAATCCAAGCTTACTCAATCGAGCGCTATCAGCTCGAAATACACCTACGACCCCCAAACGGGGATGTATCACTACACCGAAACCATCGACGGTTACCCCATCAATATCCCTTTGGTGATATCGCCAAAAGAATTTCAAGCCATGGTATTGGCTGAACAGATGAAAGGGTATTTTCAAGGTAAAATAGCTGCCCTAACGGGAAATGCCGAAAATCTATCAGAAACACAAAAAAATCTCCTTCCAGAGGTATATGTCAACAGTAAATTTTTCCAGTCTATTTTTGGAAGTAATGTGATTGATATTGTTCCCCAGGGTTCGGTTGGAATAGACTTGGGTGTCCGATACCAAAAAAATGACAATCCAGCGGCATCGCCCCGGAACCGTCGAAGCTTTGGTTTTGATTTTGACCAGAGGATCAGTTTGAGTTTGTTGGGTAAAATTGGAGACCGCCTTCAAATTACTGCCAACTATGATACAGAGTCAACTTTTGACTTTCAAAATTTGGTCAAAATTGAATTTAACCCACTCCAATTGGCAGAAATTTCTGACATCATTCCTGAGTCAGTCAATACAGAGGGTGAAATGACCAATTCTAGAAAGGATAACCTTTTGTCTAGTGCCAAAAACATTACCGGAAAAGCAGCGGGGATACAACAGAAAATAGGAGATTATCAGAGTACATACGACGAAGCCAGACAAAAAATACTCAACCTTAAGTCAAAGGCAGATGCTCTTTCCAGCCAGAATTTGATGGGCTTGGGTAATAATGTAACGGATTATCTCAACGGGAAGGTTACGGAGGATGCCATTTTACAAAACATCAGTATCGGAAACATCAGTATGCCTCTGAACAGTAACCTCATACAAGGGGCGCAAAGTCTCTTCGGGGTAAGAACCGATCTTAAATTTGGAAAAACCACTATTTCGGCTGTTTTTTCTGAGCAGCGATCACAATCACAGAATGTAGTTGCTCAAGGAGGAGGAACGTTGCAGGAGTTCAATGTTTTTGCCCTAGACTATGAAGAAGACCGTCACTATTTCTTGGCACAATATTTTAGAGATCATTACGACCAATCTCTCCAAAATTACCCCTACATCAATTCCCCAGTTCAGATCACCCGTGTTGAAGTTTGGATTACTAACAGAGGGTCACAAACCAGAAACATCCGTAACATTGTTGGATTTCAAGACTTAGGAGAAAGTGATCCGAGCAAAACCAAACTCGATGACAATATCACTAACTTTTTCAACGTAAGTGGTTTTTCAAGCCCCCCTTCTAATGACAACAACCGGTTGAGCCCTGAGGCCATTGGCAGAGGAGGAATCTTAAATAAAGAAATTCGCGATATTGCTTCGGTTTCCCGTTCATTTGGCGCCTACAACAATGTCGTCAATGAGGGGTTTGATTATGCTGTTTTGGAAAGTGCCAGAAAACTCAACCAAAGTGAATACAAGCTTCACCCCCAATTGGGTTATATTTCTCTTAATCAACGCTTGAGTAATGATGAGGTTTTGGCCGTGGCCTATCAATATACTTTCAGGGGAAAAGTCTATCAAGTAGGTGAATTTGCCAATGGAAGTGTGGAAACCACCGCTATCACCTCCAATCCTACTGAGGAAAACCAAAGTATTGTAAATAACAATTTGGTGGTAAAACTCCTCAAAAGTAACATTACGGATGTACGTCAACCCATTTGGGATTTGATGATGAAAAACATATACAATACCGGAGCTTTTCAGCTTGCTGAGGAAAATTTTAGGCTCAATATCCTCTATTCTGATCCATCGCCTATCAACTATTTGACCCCTGTTGACAAATCCATTTGGCCAGAGCAAATGGACAACAGAGTCCTTTTGAACACGTTCAATTTAGACCAACTTAACTTTTATCAAGACCCACAACCCGAAGGAGATGGATTCTTTGATTATATTCCAGGGATTACCATCGAAGCCCAATACGGGAGAATTATTTTTCCCAATGTAGAGCCTTTTGGTGAATACCTTTTTGAGCTACTGGACGATCCCAACTCACAAAGAGAGCAATATAAAAACATTGAAACCTACAACGCCAACCAAAAAAGGTATGTTTTCAATGAAATGTATCACAAAACCAAGGCTGCTGCTTTGGAAACAACCGAAAAAAATAAATTTCAGCTCAAAGGACGCTATAAATCAGAAGGGGGAGATGGCATTCCCATTGGAGCATTCAATGTGCCTAGGGGTTCGGTAAAGGTCACAGCAGGAGGAAGGGTGTTGCGAGAAGGTATTGACTACACTGTTAATTATGCCATTGGTAGGGTCAAAATTTTAGACCCCGCTTTGCAAGCTTCCAACGTACCCATTAACATCTCTGTTGAAAATAACTCCTTTTTCAACCAACAGAACAAAAGATTCTCTGGAGTCAATGTCGTTCACAAAGTCAATGATAAAGTGGTTTTTGGTGGAACCTTATTGAACTTGAGTGAAAATCCACTTACTCAAAAAGCGAACTATGGAACCGAACCAGTAAACAATACCATGATCGGTTTCAACACCAATTTTTCTACCGAACTCCCTTTCTTAACCCGCTGGGTGAATAAAATACCCACCATTAACACCAATGTGCCTTCCATGTTGTCTTTTAGGGGGGAAGTAGCCAATCTCATTGCCGGGAAACCTAAAAACACTCAACTTCAAGGGGAATCCAATGTGTATATTGATGATTTTGAGGGAGCACAAACCAACATCGACATCAAGGGTTTCAATTCTTGGAAACTTTCCAGCATCCCCTTTAAAAACTTTAAAGGATCAGAGGTCAAAAACAACGATATCAGCAGTGGCTTCGGAAGGGCAAAACTCGCATGGTATTCCATTGACCCTATCTTCTATGCCGGCGGGAGGCCAGCAGGAATCAACAATGACGATATCTCACTTAATACGACCCGGAGGATTTTTATCAAAGAAATTTTCCCCGAACAAGATCTTGTTCAAGGGACTACCACGGTTCAGAGTACACTCGACTTGGCTTATTATCCCCGAGAAATAGGACCCTACAATAACGTGACCGAGGAGGAATTTAGAGGTGATGCTGCCGAAAATTGGGCAGGGATCATGCGGCCCATTAATGCGACTAATTTTGAACAGTCTAATGTGGAATTTATAGAGTTCTGGTTGTTGGATACCTTTAGTGAAATAATTTCTGAGGATGACGACTTGGGGGAACTTTACTTCCATTTGGGAAATATTTCAGAAGACATACTCAAAGATGGTAGAAAACAATTTGAAAATGGTTTACCTGCGCTTAACGGTCAAAATTTAGTCCATGAAACCCCTTGGGGGAAAGTCCCTTCCACCCAATCGCTACTCTATGCATTTAATACAGTTCCCGAGGATCGTGTAGTACAAGATGTTGGATTTGATGGTTTGGACGATAATCAAGAGCGGTTGATCTACACCAACGGACCGTCGGAGGATCCTGCACGTGACAATTATCAATTTTTTGTTGCTGCCAACGGAGGCGTTTTGGACCGTTACAAAAATTACAATGGTACCCAAGGCAACTCCCCCGTTGCTTTTTCTGACACCGACAGAGGAAATACAACCGAACCAGATTCGGAAGACATCAACCGAGATCAAAGCATGAATACGATCGACAGTTATTTTGAGTATCGCATACCCATTTCAAAATCAATGGGGGTTGGTAATCACCCTTTTATCACCGATGTTCGTGAAAATGTGAAAGTCTCCGTACCCAACGGAGGTGAAATAACCACCCGCTGGATTCAATTCAAAATACCAGTACAAAAGGGTTACTATGAAGACACTCAGTTTGATGAATATTTTGAGGCCATTAACAATATCGAAGATTTGCGTTCTATCCGTTTTATGCGAATGGTACTCAAAGGTTTTGAGCAGCCCGTTGTATTGCGATTTGGGACCCTAGATTTGGTCAGGGGGGATTGGCGTAGATACAACCAAAAACTAAACAATAACCTGCCCAAAAACAACAATACTACCGTTGACATCAGTACCGTAAATATTTTGGAAAACGAAAACCGTATTCCCATCAACTATGTATTGCCTCCCGACATTCAAAGAGAACAGATCAACAACAATAATACCATTGTTCGACAAAATGAGCAATCCATGTCCATGAGGATATGTGACCTTCAGCCAATGGACTACAGGGCAGTTTACAAAAATGTGAATGTGGACATTCGACAATACAAAAACCTTAAAATGTTTTTACATGCCGAATCCATCGTAGGCCAAAAACCCCTACCTGGAGAGGGAACTGGCGAGGACTATGACCGACGTATGGTTGCATTTATCCGTTTGGGGACAGACTTTTTGGACAACTATTATCAAATCGAAATTCCACTCAAACCCACGGACTATTCTGAAAGTTCATCCAATCAATTTACTGCTGAACAAGTGTGGATACCAGAGTCCAATGCTATGGAGGTATCCATCAAATTACTGGCAAAACTTAAGGCCGCTGCAATCAACAATTCTGGTTTGGGCAGGGTGTCCTATTTTGATGAAGACTTGAATCCCGTCAGCGAGTTTTCGCCCATCAGTGCGCTTCCCGGATTTAAGAAATACAAATTTGCCGTGAAAGGAAATCCCTCCTTGGGATCCATCAAGACATTGATGATAGGGGTGAAAAACCCATCTCAGCAGTTGGGAGATGATTTGTGTGGGGAAGTATGGTTCAATGAATTGCGCATTGCCGGAATCGATTCCAAAGGAGGTTGGGCAGCTGTTGGAGCCATGGACGCCAATTTCGCTGATCTGGCCACCGTTGCTGCTACAGCTCGAATGTCAACCATTGGGTTTGGCTCCATAGACCAGACGCCCAACCAAAGCAATAGAGAGGATATGAAACAGTATGATGTGGTGACCAATATCAATCTGGGGAAACTCTTGCCAGAAAAATGGGGACTTCAAATACCCCTCAATCTCAATGTAGGGGAAACCTTTATCACCCCTGAGTATGATCCTTTTTATCAAGACATCCTATTGCAAGACCGATTGGATGCTTCCAAAAGGACTACTCAAAGTGATTCTATTAACGAACAAGCCATTGACTACACCCAAAGAAAGAGCATCAGTTTGATCGGGGTGAGAAAAAATAAAACAGGGAATAAACCCACCCGTTTCTACAGCCCAGAAAACTTTGATTTTTCATATGCCTACAACGAGTTGCGACACCACGATTATGAAATTGAAAATCAAACCGACAAAAACCTTCAATTGGGGGTCAACTACGGCCATTCCTTCAAATCACTGGAAATTAATCCATTAAGGAAAATTAAAGTTCTCAATAGAAAGCGTTATTGGCAATGGCTAAAAGAAATCAATTTCAATCCTATTCCCAACAACATAGAAATTACCTCCAATATCAATCGAGATTTTAGTAGCCAGCGTTTTCGACAGGTTTATATGGAGGGGGTTGATACAGGCCAACAACTTCCCCTACCGGATCTTCAACTCAGAAATTATCTGTTTGATTGGTCTTATACCATCAGCCATAACCTAACCCGTTCTTTGCGATTCAATTTTACAGCCTCTAACAACAATATTGTTCGAAACTTCTTCGAAAATGACCCCAATAATGCCTTGGGCAAGGTCAACAAAAGTTTGGACATCTGGGATGGTATTTGGGACACTGGTCAGACCGACCGTCATTTTCAGACCCTATCATTGAACTATAAAATTCCTTTGCGATTAATTCCTTTTCTCAATTTTATTGATGCCAATTACAATTACACCGGTGATTTCAGTTGGCAAAGGGGTTCCAACGCCATGGCAGCCGTGACCAGTGAGGAAGGTTTGCCACTGGGTATTGTCAATACCATTCAAAATGCCAATACCAAAACCCTAACCGGATCGATTTCCTTTGATAAACTCTATACCATACTGGGATTAAAATCCAAAAGGTCTCCTTTTGATCAACCTTTTGCAAGAGCGACGGCCAAGAATCCTCAGACTCAGGAACAAGAAAAAAAACCAAAAAACAACGCCTTTAGAAAAGGAGCTACTTATTTCGTTGACCTCCTTTCATCCATCAAAAGAGTACAATTTAATTATTCGGAAAATAACGGTAAGGTCATTCCAGGTTATCTGCCCAAGGTTGGATTCATGGGTACTTTAGACCCTTCTTTTGGTTTCACTTTTGGAAGCCAAGCCGATGTTCGATATGAAGTTGCCAAAAGGGGATGGTTGACCAATTTCCCCAATTTCAACGAACCTTTTGTCCAAGTTCACAACAACAAACTCAATATTTCTGCTCAGATCATCCCCCTCAAAGACCTCACCATCGACTTGAATGCCGAACGGAATTATTCAAACAATCTGTCTGAAAATTTTCTGATTCGGGATAGGGACTATCTCTCCCTTAATACCAACGAATACGGTAATTTTGGAATGTCTACCATATTGATCAAAACGGCTTTTTCAGGTGGGACGGGTATTGTCAATCAAAATTTTCAGAATTTTAGAGACAATCGTTTAATCGTTGCCAATCGCTTGGCAGCGACGAATGGAACTTCACTCACCAATCGCGACGAAGATGGTTTTCCCGAAGGATTCAATAAAAACCACCAAACTGTTTTGGTGGCCTCTTTTCTCTCTGCCTATTCTGGTAGCGATCCCAATAAAATATCTTTTGACCCTATCCGAAGTACACCGCTACCCAACTGGAATTTGAAGTACACGGGCTTGACCAAAATCAAATCTTTGTCCAAAATTTTCAATCGTTTTTCCATAACCCACGGTTATCGTTCGAGCTATACCCTTACCAATTATCAAACCAATTTGGAATACGACTCCACCCAGCCCTTTCTGAAAGATCCTTTGGGTAATTTCAGAACCTCAAGATTTTACTCCAATATCAATTTGGCAGAACAGTTCAATCCTTTGATTCGTTTGGATGTGGAGTTCAAAAACTCACTTAAAATTCTAGCAGAAATGAGAAGAGATAGAGCTTTGTCTTTGAGTTTGGACAATAGCCTATTGACCGAGCAAAGCGGTAATGAATACATTGTGGGAATGGGCTATCGCCTAAAAGACCTCCGAATCAGAACCAGTTTGGGAGGGAGAAGGGTTACTTTGAGTGGGGATCTCAATCTCAAGGCAGATTTTTCCTACCGAAAAAACATCACGCTATTGCGCAATTTAGAATATGACAACAACCAAGTAACTGCCGGACAAACCCTAATGTCAATCAAATTTTCAGCAAACTATAACTTGTCCAAAAATCTGACCAGCATATTTTTCTACGATCACAATTTCTCTGAATTTGCCATTTCAACGGCTTTTCCACAAACCTCTATCCGGTCTGGGATCACCATTCGCTATAATTTTGGAAACTAAAAGTGAATTGTATTACTTTGCGTTTGTAATTTAAAACATGATTAATGAATATACCCTCCGATCTCCTTTACAGTAATGACCATGAATGGATCAAGCTAGACGATGAAATTGCCACCATAGGCATAACAGACTTTGCCCAACGGGAGTTGGGAGACATCGTTTACATTGAAATTGAAACCGTAGGAGACACTTTGGAAAGGGAACAAGTTTTTGGAACGGTAGAGGCCGTCAAAACCGTTTCTGATCTATTCATGCCCCTCAGTGGTGAGGTTTTGGAGTTTAATACTGGGCTGGAAGACACCCCAGAGGCCGTCAATGATCAACCCTATGAATCGGGTTGGATGATCAAAATTAAAATGGATAACCCTGCCCAACTGAAACATTTATTAAGCGCAGATCAATACAAGCAATTGATCCAAGCATAGAATGAAACTGCCAAGACAAAAAAAATCTTGTTTATTATCGATTTTTTTTTAGTTTAGCATACTAAATATATTCAACAAAATGCAACCCAAAAAGAACGAAAAAGCGGATTTATCCAAAAATAGCAGTCTCTATTTCATCATAGGCTTATCTACAGTTCTGTTTATATCGTGGCAGGCCATCGAATGGAAAACATATGACAGGAGTGGCTATGGGTATGAAGCATTGAACGTTGAAGATGACGATGATGAGGAAATCCCAATTACAGAGCAAATCAAAGTTCCACCACCACCCCCTCCACCACCCCCAGCTCCAGAGGTCATTGAAGTTGTAGAGGATGAGGAAGAAGTGGAAGAAACCGTAATTGAATCAACTGAGACCGATCAGGAAGAAATCGTTGAAGTTGAGGAGGTTGAGATAGAAGACGATTTTGAGGATGTTGATGTTCCCTTTGCGGTTATTGAAGACGTACCGATTTTCCCAGGTTGTGAAAGGGTTGCCAAATCCAAAAGAAGAGAGTGTTTTCAAGAAAAAATCAATAAACACATAAGAAAAAATTTCCGTTACCCCGAAATCGCCCAAGAAATGGGTATCCAAGGAAGGGTTTATGTAAATTTTATCATTTCCAAAGACGGTTCCATCAAGAACATCAGAATGCGAGGGCCGGACAAAAATTTGGAGAAAGAAGCTGCAAGGATTATTGGTAAATTACCCAATATGACACCCGGTAAACAAAGAGGAAGACCGGTAAGGGTTCCCTTTAGTATTCCCATTACTTTTAGGTTGCAATAGTCATTGCCAAACTTAACAGAAAGTCTTAAAGCCTTGGTTTTAAGACTTTTTTGTTTTTGTTAACAGTCCATTTCCCTCTTTTTTCTTAAATTAGAGTATACCCAAATACCATGAAATTATGTTGCCTAAAAAAAATCCTAAGGCAGATTTAAGCAAAAACAGCACAACCTATTTTCTTATCGGGTTGGTTTTGATCCTCTTCTTGACTTGGAGAGGAATTGAATTAAAAACTTATGAGCGGGATGTTGAACTGGATCGTCTGAGTGTTATGAACGATGAGGATGAGGATATTCCGATTACAGAAATGAAAATGACCCCCCCGCCACCCCCACCACCACCCCCTGCCGCACCCCAAGTGATTGAAGTGGTCGAGGATGAGGAGGAAGTGGAGGAGACAGTAATCGAATCAACCGAGACCGATCAGGAGGAGATTATAGAAATAGAAGAGATAGAGGTAGAGGAAGAAGTGGAAGATGTTGAGGTGCCCTTTGCCATTATTGAGAACATTCCTGTTTTTCCAGGTTGTGAAAAGGTATCCAAAAAAAGGCAACGCGACTGCTTTCAGGAAAAAATCAATAAACATATTAGAAAAAATTTCCGTTACCCTGAAATCGCACAAGAAATGGGCATTCAAGGAAGAGTATACGTGAGTTTTATCATTGGTGTAGATGGAAGGGTGATTATGGTACAGCCTAGGGGGCCAGATAAGAATTTGGAGAAAGAAGCCCGGCGTATCATTGAAAACCTTCCCCAAATGATACCTGGAAAACAAAGAGGCAAGGCCGTAAGGGTGCCCTATTCTATTCCCATTACATTTAAGTTGCAATGAGGTTGTCAATTGGATCTTAAAATCGTCAAACAGGTTTGCACATGGATAATTTGTAGCCTATCTTTGCCGTTGGATATTTGATGATGAAGACCCATTCCAACAGTTTACCCTTAATAAGTTTTAACCTTGTATCATTTGTAGGTGATTTCCTACAACTCACCAAGTTTCGTTTGGCGATGAGCGTTGTGTTTTCCTCTGTAGCAGGATATTTACTCGCTGTAGATCAAATTGAGGTTTCCATACTTGTGGGGCTGTTTTTTGGTGGATTTGCGATGGTGGGCGCCTCCAATGCTTTCAACCAGTGGATCGAAAAGGACAAAGATGCCTTGATGGATCGAACCAAGAATCGCCCGCTTCCCACTGGACGTATGAGTAATTTTACCGCATTGCTCATTGCCTCACTGCTGACCTTGTTGGGGATTTTTATTTTGAATAATATCAATTTCAAGACCGCTCTTTTCGGAGCACTATCCATATTTATATATACCTGTGTTTATACGCCCCTCAAATCTGTTACTCCCCTTTCCGTTTTTGTAGGAGCTTTTCCCGGTGCCATTCCATTTATGTTGGGGTGGGTGGCTGCCACTGGTAGTTTTGGGATCGAACCAGGGGTGCTTTTCATGGTTCAATTTTTTTGGCAGTTTCCTCATTTTTGGGCCATCGGTTGGATGATGGACGATGACTATAAAAAGGCAGGATTCAAGATGTTGCCCACAGGAAACCCCGATCGGGTTACTGCTTTTCAAATCGTGTTTTACACCTTTTGGACCATCATCATTTCGATTTCTCCTTTCACTCAGTACAGTGGTGCATTGACCCTTTCGATTGGGGCGGTTGTTGCCTTGGTTTTGATCGGAGTTTATTTCCTTTACCACGCCCTAAAATTGATGCAAAAAAAGAGCAAAGAAGCGGCCAGAAAATTAATGTATGCCAGCATTGCATACATTAGCCTTTTGCAAATAATATATGTTTTAGATAAATGGACCTAGCAATGGACGAACAAGCAGTAAAACAGTACAAAGCCAAAAAAATGATGCTCTGGGTGGGGATGATCAGCATGGCCATGACCTTTGCAGGATTGACCAGTGCCTATGTTGTAAGCAGTACTCGAGCAGACTGGTTGTCCCAATTTGAGATGCCTAGTGCTTTTGCCATCAGCACGCTACTCATTTTGTTGAGCAGTATCACCTTTTTTATGGCCAAAAAATCGCTAGAGGCCAAAAAATTAAAGCAAACCAAAACAGGGGTGTTGACCACTTTTTTGTTGGCACTGCTGTTTATTTATTTTCAATTTAAGGGGTTTGGAGACATCATTGCCCAAGGCTATTACTTCACCGGTGCAGAAAGTTCCATTACCACCTCTTTTTTATACGTCTTGGTTTTGTTGCATTTGGCGCATTTATTTGCTGGGATGATCGTTCTTACGGTAGTGTATATCCGATTGCTTCGAGGTAGCTATTCAGGATCGAACACTTTGGGTTTTGAATTGGCCCATCTGTTCTGGCATTTTCTTGACATCTTGTGGATTTATTTGTACCTATTTGTGGTGCTATACACCTAAAATATATAAATTTGTGCTAACTAATTTGAATTTGACTTTATGGAATTAACTGCAGCTGAAAAAGAGGCCAATCTTTGGGCTGGAGGTCAGCGACCACTCAACGCCAGTTATGGCAAACTGATGATGTGGTTTTTTATCGTATCTGATGCACTTACCTTCTCCGGTTTTTTGGTTTCCTATGGATTCTCTCGTTTTAAAAATATTGATTCTTGGCCTATTGCCGATGAGGTTTTTACCCACTTTCCCTTCTTACACGGTGTAGATGCTCCCATGTATTATGTGGCCTTGATGACTTTTATATTGATTTTTTCCTCTGTTACCATGGTATTGGCTGTGGATGCAGGACATCATATGAATAAATCGAAAGTGACTTTCTATATGTTGCTGACCATCATTGGAGGTGCAGTTTTCGTTGGGTCTCAAGCTTGGGAATGGAAAAACTTCATTAAAGGTGAATACGGAGCTTTGGAAACCAAGGGAGGTCAAATTTTGCAATTTGTTAATGCGGATACTGGTAAAAGAGTCGCCATTGCCGACTTTGCTGTTTCTATCCCAACCGAACGTAGCACGCACAAAGGGAGTAACGGGATTTGGTACCAAAGCGAAGGTTCCTTACCCACTTATTCCTTGGCTGAGGTAGTAGAAGGTTTTGAAGCTAATGATAACTTGGTGATTAGAAGTGAAAGATTGGATGAAAAAGGACAAAAAATCGTTCTCACTCGGGATAATTCCCTGGATAAAATAGAAAATGCTGTTGGAGTAGTGGAAGGGGCCAACCTCATCCACAACGAATACGGGAATAGACTTTTTGCTGACTTTTTCTTTTTCATAACAGGTTTTCACGGCTTCCACGTTTTTTCGGGGGTCGTTATTAACCTGATCATATTTTTTAATGTGATTGTAGGAACTTATGAAAAAAGAGGACATTATGAGATGGTAGAAAAAGTAGGACTCTATTGGCACTTTGTCGATTTGGTCTGGGTATTTGTATTTACATTTTTCTATCTCGTTTAACTCAAAAATTAAAACCAATGGCTGAAGGAGCTCACAAACTTGCAATTTTTAGAGGATTATTAAAGTTCAAATCCAACGTTCAAAAAATTTGGGGCGTTCTAATATTCTTATCAATCGTAACCACCGTTGAGGTGGCGTTGGGGATTATCAAACCCGATTTTTTGATGAATTATTTTCTCAGCATGAAATTGTTGAATTGGATCTTTATCATTTTGACACTCGTCAAAGCCTACTATATTGCATGGGACTTTATGCACGTCAGGGACGAAAGAGGTAGCCTTCAAGGTGCAATAGTTCTCCCGTTAATCATATTAATTCCTTATCTGATTTTTATTCTTATTCTCGAAGCTGACTACATTTTTGAAGTGATGAATAGCGGATTTGTGAGTTGGAATTTTTAGAATAAGCCGGACATTCTTTTTCATGAGTAAATCTTTTAAAAAATATTTTGTCCTCTTTATACTCTTTGTATTTCCAATAGTCATCTATTTATTTTTTGCCTCTGGCAAAAATAATTTTGCGCTCTTGCCCGTTTTGACCAAAGCGGTTGACGATGTTCATCAGTGGAATACCCTTTCAGGGGAGCCTGTCCAATTTCAAGACCGAATCACCGTATTGGGTTTTTGGGGAGAAGACCTCTCCGACAAGAAGGGTGATGCCTTGAATCTGAATCAAAAAATTTACAAACGCTTCTATCAGTTCAAAGACTTTCAGTTTATTATGGTGGTGCAAGAGGGTCAGCAGGCTCAGGTTGAGGAACTCAAACAAGAACTGAAGTCAGGTGTAGGAACAGATTTGGTCAAGTGGCGTTTTGTTTTTGGAAGTGATGATCAGATTGTACGTTTATTTAAAAGCCTGAAAACCCCTTTACAACTCTCCGCTGAAAAAAGTTTACCCTATGTTTTTATCATCGACAAAGAACGCAACCTGAGGGGGCGTGACGATGATGAAGATGAAGGAACCCTGTTTGGTTTTAATGCACAGTCTGTTGCTGAAATCAACAACAAAATGGTCGATGATATCAAGGTAATTCTGGCCGAATACCGCCGTGCTTGGAAGAAGTACAATAAGAATACCCCCTAACATGAAAAACTTCAGTTATATTGGTTTAATCATCATTCTGATTGTTTTTGGTCTTTTGTTTATCCCCAAGATCGTTGATCGGGTGGCAAACAATACTCAGGTCGAAAGCAATCGATCAGTTCCAGCAAAACCATTGGCTTACATCAAACTTAACGGTGAAGCCAAAAAAGTACCTGAATTTTTGATGCGTAACCAAGATAGCTTATTGATTGGTAATGAGGATTTTAGAGGGAAAGTTTATCTGGCGGAATTTTTCTTTACCCGTTGTCCTACTATATGTCCCATCATGAATAAGAATATGAAAATTTTGGATGATCGTTTTGGTGATCGCCAAGATTTTGGGATTGCTTCTTTCACCATTGATCCTGACAATGACAAGCCCCATGTATTGAAAAAATATGCAGAAGACTATGGTGTAAAATCTCAAAACTGGCATTTTTTGACCGATAAGAAATCGGTGGTTTACGAACTTGCCAATTCAGGATTTAGTATCTTTGCAGGGATTAATCCCGCAGTAGCTGGAGGTTTCGAGCATCAAGGTTATTTTGCTTTGATCGACAAAAACGGATATATCCGCTCAAGGGTCGACCGTTTTGACAACCCCATCGTCTACTATTCAGGTTTGGATCGTGAAGATCAGGATGTGCAAGGTGTGGACATGCTGCTGGAGGATATCGAAAGGCTATTAAAGGAATAAAACCCAGTGAAATGAAAGAGCAAAGTGTTAGTGATCCCTCTAAGAAATACAGTAAACTCATCACGGCAGTATCCATTTTGATCCCTGTAGTGGTTGCGGTTCTCTTTACGGTGAGATTGCCCAATGTAGCCCCTCTTGATTTCTTACCTCCTATCTATGCTTCCATTAATGCGTTGACGGCTTTGATTTTGGTTTTGGCCTATGTGGCGATTCGACAGAAAAAAATTAAACTACACGAATCATTGATGAAGATTGCCATTGCCTTGTCTTTAATTTTCTTGGTCATGTATGTAGCCTATCATATGACTTCAGACCCTACCCCTTTTGGCGGGGAAGGTGCGGTGAAATACATTTACTATTTTATTCTAATTTCCCATATTATACTTTCTATTGGAATCATACCCATGGTACTGATTACATATGTAAGGGCCATTTCAAAAAGATTTGCAGATCATAAAAAAATCTCTGTTATTACTTTTCCTATATGGTTGTATATCGCCATAACGGGGGTAGTGGTGTATTTGATGATAGCACCATATTACTAAATCCATGCGTACTTTAATATCATTTTTGTTGATATTGTTTGTGGTTGGAGAGGCTTCCGCTCAGTGTTCTATGTGCAGAGCAGTTTTAGAGTCGGGAGAGGCTCAAGAAACGGCCAAAGGAATCAACAACGGGATCATCTACTTAATGGCCATCCCATATCTTTTGGTGGGATTTGTTGGCTATCAAATTTTTAAGATGCTAAAAAAATAATTTAACACTTTTTTTAGCAATTATATTTTTTTTGAAACGTTATTGACAATGTTAAACCTTATTGGATTAGATAAGTCTAATTAAATGTATTAACTTTAAATAACCCAAGTAAATAATTACCATGATCAGTATCAAAAATCTTCACAAGTCCTATAGGATGGGTGACAGTTCTCTGCATGTCCTTAAAGGGATTGATTTGGATATAAAAGAGGGAGAGTTGGTGGCCATCATGGGATCATCAGGATCGGGTAAATCCACCTTGCTCAATATATTGGGAATGCTTGATTCGATTGACGAAGGAGAGTATCTACTCGACAATGTATTGATTGAAGGTTTGACCGAAACCACTGCAGCCAATTATCGCAATAAATTTTTGGGATTTATTTTCCAATCTTTTAATCTCATCAATTATAAAAACGCATTAGAGAATGTTGCTTTGCCACTTTATTATCAAGGTTTAGGAAGAAAAATCCGACAAGCAAAAGCCATGGAATATTTGGAAAAGGTAGGATTAAAGGATTGGGCCTCTCATTTACCCAGCGAGCTTTCCGGTGGTCAAAAACAAAGGGTAGCCATCGCCAGAGCTATGGCTTCACAACCTAAAGTTCTTTTGGCCGACGAACCCACAGGAGCATTGGACTCTAACACATCCAACGAGGTGATGGGTTTGATTCAACAAATCAACAATGAAGGTAAGACCATTTTGGTGGTTACTCATGAATTGGATATTGCACACATGTGCAAAAGAATCGTTACCCTCAGAGATGGGGTGATTGTTGAAGATCAAAAAGTCGAGCAGGTCATAGTCGAAAATCATGTTTAATAGGGACCGTTGGCAAGAAATTTTTGAAACCATTCGAAAGAACAGGCTCAGGACTTTTCTGTCCGGTTTTACCGTCGCTTTGGGGATTTTTATTTTCATCGTTCTGTTTGGATTTGGAAATGGATTAAAAAACACCTTCAAACAGTTTTTTTTGGATGACGCCACCAATACCTTATGGGTCTACCCTGGTACGACTTCCAAACCTTACAGGGGATTCAAAGCCAACAGAAGGATAGAATTCGAAAACAGTGACCTCCAAGACATCAAAGACAACTTCCAATTTTTCATAGAGGACATTACCCCGAGAATCAACAGAAGCGCACAGGTGAAATACAGAGGCGAATCGGACAACTATTCTACCAGAGCGGTTGCCCCCGCCCATCAGTTCGTAGAAAAAACCATCATTATGAAGGGACGGTTCATCAATCAAGATGATGTGCTCAATAAAACCAAAAATATTGTCATCGGTCGTTTGGTGGCCAAAGACCTATTTAAGAACGAAAATCCCATTGGAAAATATTTAGAAATTGGATCCAGTGCTTTTAAGGTAGTTGGAATGTTCCAAGACCAAAGTGGAGATCGTGAGGAACGATTGATTTATATGCCCTATACCACTCAGCAATTGATCGAAAAAAATAACGATAAAATTAGTTCTATCATTGTGAGTTTTCGACCGGAGTTTGGCTATAAAACCGCCTTGGTTTTTGAAGAACAACTCCGTCTTTTTTTGAAAAAGAAAAAGTCCATTGATCCCAGAGACAACAACGGAATTAGAATCAGAAATGTAGCCGATCAAATACGACAAAACCAGCGGTTTGCAGGAGTGTTACAGCTGATTGTCGCTTTTGTTGGAATAGGGACTTTAATCGCTGGAATCATTGGAATTTCCAATATAATGGTTTTTGTGGTCAAAGAACGCACCAAAGAGTTGGGGGTCAGAAAAGCCCTAGGTGCTACTCCCAAAAGTGTGATTGGTATGGTCTTACAAGAGTCCATTTTTATCACAGCATTGTCAGGTATTGCTGGAATGATCGGTGGGATTGCCCTTTTGAGTAATATGGGAGATCGGTTGGAGGAATTTTTTATCATTGATCCCTATATAGACAATTTTACTGCGGCAATGGCAACGGCTTTACTGATTCTATTTGGTGCCATTGCCGGTTATATCCCAGCCAAAAGGGCTGCCCGTATCAAACCCATAGTAGCTTTAAGAGATGAATAGTTTAAAGGTCATATTCGATTTTGATACTTGGCAGGAGATTTTTGGATCCATTGCCAAAAACAAGACCCGAACAGTCATTACGGTAATTGGCGTGTTGTGGGGAATCTTTATTTACATTACCCTATCTGGTGCAGCCAAAGGTTTGGACAATGGTTTCGAACGCGAATTTGAAGATATGGCCATGAACTCTATGTTTGTATGGCCTCAGAGAACCAGTGTTCCCTATGCCGGTTTTAAAGTGGGAAGATATCCGCGTTTTACCATTTCCAATGTCAAGGATTTAAAACGACAAATTCCCGAAATTCAATACATCGCTCCAAGAAATGCAAGGGGAGTATTTGGTGGCACTCAGCCGGCGAGTGTGGTTCACAAAGAAATCTCTCGCACTTACAATATTTACGGAGATTTTCCAGAATACACCAAAATAGCCACTAAAAAAATATACAAAGGGGGCCGATTTATCAATGAAGGTGATCAGCGGAACAACCGTAAAGTTTGTGTTATTGGTGAGCGTACACAAGAGGAATTATTCGATGAAGATGAAAACCCCTTGGGAAAATACATAAGGATCAATAATGTCTATTTCCAAGTGATTGGGGTTCACAAATATCTTGAAGGAGGAGGTTTTGAAACCGATGGAGATATTTTTATTCCCTTCAATACCTTTAGAAATTTATACAACACCGGTGAATATGTGGATTGGTTTACCATTGCTGCCTATGCGGATGCCGATGTGGTTGCCGTGGAAAAAAACGTCAAGGATGTTTTAAAAAAAATCCACAAGGTGGCGCCAGAAGATGAAAGAGCATTTGGATCGTTCAACATCGGAGAAGTATTTAACCGTATCAGCGGTTTTGCCAATGGGATGACCTTTTTGTCCCTTGTGGTCGGTTTGGCGACCATTTTGGCTGGGGTGATAGGCATTGGAAACATTTTACTGATCTCGGTCAAGGAGCGAACCAAAGAATTGGGGGTAAGGCGTGCCTTAGGAGCTACTCCTGGAGAGGTCAGGATTCAGATCTTATTAGAATCTGTTTTTTTAACCCTAGTTGCTGGTATAGTGGGCATCATTTTAGGAGCGGCTGTTTTGGCCATTATCAACTTGGCTACTCAAAACCAATCGGATTTCCCCTACACCAACCCCACCGTACCGATTCCATTGGTTTTGGGCGCTTTGGCTACTATGGTGGTTTTGGGAACTTTGATAGGATTGATCCCTGCCCAAAGGGCGGTAAGTATAAAACCCATTGACGCATTAAGAGAAGAATAATAAATACATTTCAACATGAAAATTTTAAAATATTTAGGAATTGGTTTACTCGTTTTCGGAGCTATTTTTGCCACGCTCTATTTTATTAAGACCAATAGCCAACCGCTGCTTGAGTATGACGTTCAGTCTCCTGAAATTCAAAGTATTGAAAAAAAGACAGTAGTCACCGGAACAGTAATTCCGGAGGATGAAGTAGAAATCAAACCCCAAATTTCTGGGATCATCGAAAAACTGTTTGTTGAGGAAGGCGATTTGGTGACCAACGGAGACCTGTTGGCCAAAGTGAAGGTCGTTCCCAACGAACAAGCTTTAAATACAGCCAAAGGAAGACTGTCCAATACCTTGATTTTGTTGAAAAATGCTGAAGTAGAATTCAAAAGGAGTCAATCCCTATTTGAAAAGGAAATCATCTCTAAGCGAGATTTTGACAATGCAAAATTGAATTATGACCAAGCACAGCAAAATGTTGAAAATGCAAGAACCGATCTTCAGATCATTAAAATGGGTTCTGCGGGAGGTTCCACCACTGCCAATACCAATATTCGCGCCACAGTAGCGGGAACCATACTGGAAATACCGATTAAAGAAGGGGATCAAGTTATTGAGAGTAATACCTTCAATGCTGGAACTACCATTGCCACAGTGGCCGATTTGAACAAAATGATTTTTGAAGGGAAAGTTGACGAGGCAGAGGTTGCAAAACTGATTATTGGAATGCCACTTAAGGTAAGCCTAGGAGCCATTCAAGACAAAGAATTTGATGCCCAGTTAAAATTTATAGCTCCCAAAGGCAATGAAGAACAAGGAACCGTTCAGTTTAAAATTGAAGGAGATGTTTATTTGGACAATTCGATTTTTATCCGAGCAGGATATAGTGCCAATGCCTCCTTGGTTCTCCAAAAAAAGGACAGCATCATGGGAATATCAGAGGCACTCTTACAATTTGATAAAATCACCAATGACCCTTATGTGGAGATAAAAAATGACCAAGGAACCTTTGAACGCAAAAACATTGAATTAGGAATTTCCGATGGAATTAATGTAGAAGTTATCTCGGGCTTGAAAATGGAGGATGAAATAAAAGTTTGGAATAAGACAGAACCCATCAAAATTGGGGAGGAAGAGGAAACTGAAAACAAATAATTAAACATGAAAGCAATCCAATTCTTATTGATTGTCATTTTACTGTCTTTGGGCGTTGACCTCAGGGCACAGACCCAGCCCATGACCCTCGTGGAATGCGTTGAGATGGCTGTTGAAAAAAACATCAGTGTTAAACAAAGTGAACTTGCCCTGAACGATGCCGAAATCAATAAAGACGACGCCACAGGGAACTTTTTCCCATCCTTAAATGCTCAGGCCAATCACACCTGGAATGTCGGATTGAATCAGGACATTACCAGAGGACTCTTGGAAAACAAAACGACACAGTACACCTCCTTTGGCGCAAGTATTAATGTTGATTTGTACAATGGTCTCAGGAATTTAAATCAGTTGCATCGGGCCAACCTTGCCATTTTAGCAGGAGAATATCAACTGGAAGATATGAAAGATGATGTTCGATTAATGGTGGCCAATGCCTATTTACAAATACTATTCAACGTCGAAATATTAGAAGTCCAAAGATCCCAATTGGAGATTACTCGAAAGGATGTGGAACGTACCCAAAAAATGATCGATGCCGGAACCATGGTAAAGTACGATTTGTTGGAAATTGAGGCAACGATGGCCACACAAGAACAATCGGTAATTCAAGCCGAAAACAATTTAAGGCTGTCCAAAATCAATTTGGCACAGATGCTGTTGATTACAGATTACGATAATTTTGATGTGGTGAACATGGATGTAGAAGCGCCTTTTGGACAGATTTTATTCCAGAAGCCCAAGGATATTTTTGAGAAGGCATTAACCCATCGAAAAGATATTAAACTCTCATTGACCAATATCGCCATTGCTGAAAAAGATGTAGCGTTGGCCAAAGGGACACTTCAGCCAAGCCTCAGTGCTTTTTACGGATACAACACTCGTGTTTCCTATGCGGATAGAATTACAGGGGATGGTATATTCACGGATGTTCCCATAGGTTTTTTATCCTCGACCAAAGAGCCTGTATTGCGCTCTGTGGAGGGCAACAAGGCCATTGGTCCGATTCCTTTTGGAGAGCAATTTGACCTGAATGCAGGACACAATTTTGGTTTGAGGGTAAGCATTCCTATTTTCAATGGTTTTACGGCCAGAAACAGGGTGGAGCGTTCCAAAGTGAATCTATTGCGCTCGCAAAATCAATTAGAACAAGAAAAACTCAATCTGGAAAATACCATTAATCAGGCCTATAACAATGCAGAAGGGGCGTTTAAATTCTATGAAGCAGCCCAAAAAACAGAGTTGGCACGACGAAAAGCCTACGAAGATGCGATCAACCGTTTTGAGGCAGGTGTGATGAATATTTTTGATTTTAACCAAATCAAGCAACGCTTTGAAACGGCTTCCTCAGACTTGGTAAGGGCCAAGTTCGATTATATTTTCAAATTGAAAGTCCTCGAATTTTATTTTGGAATCACCATTACGCTATAGATTTATATAGCTTTAGAGCACATAGGAGCTATTGATTTTCTATTTTTGTGGGGTGAGTGTTATACTGCATATAGAGACCGCCACCAAGAACTGTTCCGTTGCCATCAGCCAATCTGGGAAGATGCTGGCTTTGAAAGAACATCATTCGGAGCAATTCAGTCATAGTGAACAGCTTCACAGTTTTATTCAAGAGGTATTAAAAGAAGCCCAATTGGAGATGTCAGCTCTGGCTGCCGTTGCGGTGAGTAAGGGCCCAGGTTCTTATACCGGTTTGAGAATTGGAGTTGCTGCCGCCAAAGGCATTTGCTTTGCTTTGGATTTGCCCCTCATTGCAGTAAATTCTCTTCAAATTTTATCCGAAAAGTTTCAGGACAATAATCAAGCTTTATTATTCCCCATGTTTGATGCCCGTCGGATGGAGGTCTACGTTATGATTCTCAATGAAAAGAAGGAAGTTGTAAAGTCCACTTTTGCTGAAGTTTTGACGGCTGAGAGTTTTAATGAATTTCCAACCAATGTTCAATGGATTTTTATGGGTGAAGGTGCCCAAAAATGCAAAGAAGTATTTGATGCCAGTCACATTGACTACCGTAGCGACATTCAGCATCCCTCTGCTGCAGAAATGATTCCTTTAGCTTGGAGAGCGTTCCAAGATAAAAAGTTCGAAGATGTAGCTTATTTTGAACCTTTTTACCTCAAGGATTTTTACACCACCGCTAAGAAAATTGGGGGATAACTTATCCGTTGACGGCCTCTACCAGCTCAACTTTACCGGGAAGCATTTCTTTTAATATGTTCTCGATACCATTTTTGAGGGTAAAGGTAGAGGAGGGGCATCCACTGCATGCACCTTGAAGGACTACTTTAACCCTTTTGTCGGCATCCTCATAGGAGTCAAAAATAATATTTCCTCCATCTGAGGCCACTGCAGGTTTCACATACTCTTCCAGAATTTTTACGATCTCCTGCTCAGTATCATTCAGAGGTTGATCTGGATTTGTAGTGTTTGCCCTTTGGTTGTCTGAATCAAAGGAGGGCCCTAATATGGTTTTCTCCTCCTCCAAATAGGATTTGATGAATCCTCTGATTTCCATAACAACTTCCTCCCATTGTGTAGTGTCGTTTTTGGAGATGGAAATATAATTTTCATCCATAAAAACTTCTTTGACAAAAGGGAAGTTAAAAAGTTCCTTGACCAAAGGGGCATCTTGTGCGCTATCAGTATCTTCGAAAGAGAGTGTATTGTCGGTTATTTTTTTATTGGCCACAAACTTCATGGCTGATGGGTTGGGGGTGCTTTCCGCATAGACCGTGACGGGTACCTTTTCAACCTTTTTTACTTCATTGAGGATCGCTCCACCTTCGTTGAGGTAGTCTTCTATCTGTTCTGCAACTTCTTGGATTACCTCTTCCCATTCTAAAATTTCGAAACGTTCCACGATCAATGTACTGTTTTCCAGTGCCACTTTTTTTACAAAGGGAAGGAAAAATAACTGTTTAACAAGAGGGGCATCCGTAGCCTGGTCAATATTAATAAATGTCTTAGATACTGAAATGTCTAGGGGGGGAGTAATACTAAACTTTGCGACAGTGGCTCCCTTTTTACATGTGGCTACGATACTAACCTTATCCATCTTTTTTCTACAAATTTAGCAAAAACAAATTCAAGGATCTTAGGAATCAATTTTATAATTTAGACATCAAAGCACAATTATGTTAATTAAGTCAGTTCGAGGATTTACACCTCATTACGGTAAAAACTGTTTTTTTGCTGAAAATGCAACCCTTATCGGTCATCTCATCATGGGTAACGATTGCTCCGTATGGTATCAAGCTGTAGTAAGAGGAGACGTAAACAGTATCACAATAGGAAATAGGGTTAACATCCAGGATGGGGCTATTATTCATGGAACTTATGAGCGGTCAGCTACCACCATAGGCGACGATGTGTCCATAGGACACAATGCCATTGTTCACGGTTGCACCATTAAGGATAGGGTTTTGATTGGGATGGGAAGCATTATTATGGATGATAGCGTTGTGGAATCCAATAGTATTATTGCCGCAGGCAGTGTTTTGCCCAAAAACACCATCGTTACTGAGGGTAGTGTTTTTGCGGGTATTCCTGCCAAAAAAATCAAAGAAATAAGCCCTGAATTGCAACAAGGAGAAATCGAACGTATTGCGGCCAATTATATTGAATACGCCTCTTGGTTCAGGTAAGGGCAAAAAAAAACTCCCAGGAAGGGAGTTTTCATTTTAATGGATTTGGATTAAAATCCTAGTTCTTTTTTTACGTCGGCCATGATGTCTTTTCCTTTGGCAATGATCACACTACCTCCAGCAGAAGAATCCAATACGTAGTTGTATCCCAAATCAGTAGCAACTTTATCAATGGCAGCTTTGGCCTTATCAATTAGAGGCTTCATCATATCAACAGATTTTTTTTGTAAATCTTGGGAAACTGTTTGTTGATACTCTTGGATATTTTTTTGCATCCCTTCTAGCTCTTTTTGACGAGATTGATTGGTGATTTCGGTCTGGTTGGCTGCATCGGCAGCATAAGTTTGAGCCTTGGTCTGGAATTCTTTGTAAGTAGTTTCCATTTCAGCAGTGTAAGACTCTTCCAATTTTTTTAATTCTTTTTGAGCTGCAATTACTTCAGGCATTTCGCTGATCAATTTTTGAACTTCGATGTGCGCTACTTTGGCTTGAGCATTGACCATACTTAGAGGGAACAACGACAGTGCTAGGGGCAATAAAAATTTTTTTAAATTTTTCATAGTTAGAACTTGGTTATTTAATTACTCACTCCGTTTAAACCTTTTTTCGCGGAGTTTATTTTTTCTTTTCTTTCTTTGATTCTTTCTTGTGCTTGAATCCTTCTAAGAACTAGGTCGCTAATATCGTAATTTTTTGCTGAATACAACATAATTATATCAGAAGATCGATCAAAAACAAAGTCGTATTTTCTCTCCTTGGCAATATCCTGAACAATACTCAATACCTGATCTTGGACGGGTTTTAAAAGTTGATTCTTTTGGATCATCATGTCTCCGTTGGGTCCAAATCTTTTTTCTTGAAGTGAAACGACTTCGGAGGCAAAATCTTTAATTTCCATTTCCCGGTCGGCGATAAGTTCAGGGGTCAATAATATTTTCTCAACAGCGAATTGATCTTCTATTTGTTTGAGTTGGATTTTTTTTAATTCAATTTCCTTTTTCCATTGGACGATTTTTTCGTCCAGCAACTGATTGGCAGTCCTAAACTCCTTGTTTTTACTCAAGATAACATCCATATCAATGTAGGCAATACGCGCTCCCCTCTGGGCCTGAACTACGAGGGAGAGTGAGCACAGTACTACTGTAAGGAATAATTTCAATTTCATGATTATGAGGGAATGACTTTTTAAATAATAACGCTCAAATTGGTAGATTATTTTAACACCTAAGGGATTTAGTGATTAAAACTGTTGCCCAATGATAAAATGGGTCTCCCACCCGTTGGGACTGTCATTGTTGATTACTGCACTGTCAAATCCGTAACCAAAATCGATACCAAGTAATCCAAATGCTGGCATGAAAATCCTTACACCCATTCCAGCAGAACGCTTGGAGTTAAAAGGATTGAAGTCTCTAAAGCTGTCATATCCATTTCCCGACTCTAAAAAAGAGAGTGCAAAAATCGAAGCACTTGGTTTTAGGGTGATGGGATAACGCAGTTCAAAAGTAAATTTGTTGTACAACAGTGAGCCGTCTCTACTGGAAAGCGACTGGTTTTTGTAACCCCTGAGTGAAATAGTCTCTCGACCGTCAAGGGCATAACTTTGCATTCCGTCACCACCCAAATAAAATCTTTCGAAAGGGATGTTTCCACGTTCTTGATTATAGGCTCCAATAAAACCAAAATCGGTCTGAGCTTTAAAAACAAGTTTTCCAATGATGCTGGTATACCACTCTCCAGTAAATTTAAGTTTGTAGTATTCCAACCACCTAAACTTTTCTTGATCTATTTTGGCGACATCGGGTTCACCGTTAGGCAATTGAAATTCTTTTCGATTTTCCAAATTGCTAAAATCAATTCCGTTGATTAGAGAGTAGGGAGGGGTAAACTTTCCACTGATGGTAAATTTTGAACCTCCTACAGGGAAAATAGGATTGGTGAATGTATTGTTTCGAGACAATGCTATCGTATAGGTAAGGTTGTTGGCACTTCCATCACCAAAAGTGAATAAGCCTGTATAATAATTATTCAGATTGTAATACTGATAGGCGATGGCTTGAGAAAGAGTAAAAAAGTCATCGGGTACTTTAAGCCTTTTGGCCAAGCCTAGGGTCAAACCGCTGATTTGAAAATATTGGCTTTCATCGGCCCTACCGGTAAGATAATCGTAGCGGTATTGGACAGTATGGGACAGTGAGGTAGAAAATTGAACGGGTTCCCGACCTCCCATCCAAGGTTCTGCAAAACTAAAACTATAGGTACTGTAAAACTGACTGGCCTGTAGCCTCAAACTCAGGCTTTGACCATCTCCCATAGGCAGTGGCTTATAGGTGTCAAAGTTGAAAATGTTTTTTAGGGAAAAGTTGTTAAAGGAAAGGCCAAGGGTTCCGATGAATCCACCACCACCGTACCCTCCCTGAAGTTCGATTTGACTTGCTCCGGCTTCAACCAATCCATATTCGATATCCACTGTACCGGCGTTGGGATTTACATTTTTGAATTGGGGATCGATATTTTCTGCATCAAAAAATCCAAGCTGCCCTAGTTCCCTGACCGTTCTGACCACCATGTCCTTGCTGTACAACTCTCCAGGTTTGGTTCTTAATTCTCTGTAAATCACATGATCGTTGGTCTTGGTATTCCCTACTACCGAAATTTTATTGAAGCTGGCCAGTTTACCTTCTGACACCCTAATTTCAAAATTGATGGTGTCATTTTCTGCACTTACCTCTACCGCATTGATGTTTGAAAACAGATAACCATTATTTTGGTACAAATTAGTAAGGTCGTTGGCATCGGGCTTTTCATCCGCAATTCGCTTCTTTAGTAATACGCCATCGTAGGTATCTCCTTTTTTGATTCCCAATAATTGACTGAGTTGATAATCGGTGTAAACCGAATTTCCCAAATAGGAGATGTCCCCAAAGTAATATTGGTTTCCCTCCTCCATTTTGAAATTGATGGTGATGGAATTGTCATTATTGGTCACCAAGGTGTCCTGAATAATTCTAGCATCACGATATCCTTTTTCTTTGTAAAAGTCCAAAAGGTTTTGTTTTCCTTCTTCAAAATCCTCTTCTATGAACTTGGACTTTTTCCAAAACCTCAGGGGGAATTTTTGTTTAGTTTTTTTGAGTTTTGACCTCAGTTTTTTGTCCTTGAATACTTCGTTTCCTTCAAAGTTGATGGCTTTGATTTTTACCCGCTCACCCAGATCTACGTTGACCACCATTTTGAAATTATTGGAGTTGATGGAATCGGGGATGGTGTTAAAGGCTACTTTCGTATTGAGAAAACCTTCTTTTTGAAACTTATTGACGATGTAGTTTTTGGTATTGGCCAAGAAGCTTTCTGAAAGTTTTTTTCCGGCCTTAAGTTCAGTCTCGGTCAAAATGGGTTCAATTTTCGACTTTTTTAACCCATTAATTTTAACTTCACTCAAAGAGGGCAGTTCCTCAATCTCGATTTCCAATGCAACACGATCTCCCTCGATTTGGTTGATATAGAAATTGATGTCACTAAAAAGCTGTAAGTTCCACAATTTATTGATCACCGAACTGATTTTATCTCCTGGGATGTTAATTTTTTGTCCCTTTCTCAATTGGCTGTAGGAAATTACGGTTTGATCGCTAAATGTTTTGATGCCACTTACCATAATAGTATCAATGGTATACAGTTTTCCCTTGACATATTCGTCTAGATTCTGTGCTTGGGTGGAAAAAAAACCCAACAAGAAAAATGAGCAAAAAACGGTATAGAATGGGTTGAATGATTTACCCAAGAAGTTGCTTACTTGTCTTTCCAAATCTGCGCTCTCTTTTTTGGTAACTGGTTAATGCTTTGTGCAAATGTTTTTTTGTAAAATCGGGCCATAGTACTTTAGAAAAATACAATTCTGCGTAGGCGATTTGCCATAATAAAAAATTACTAATTCTTTTTTCTCCACTGGTTCGAATCAGCAAATCCACATCTGGTAAATTCTGCGTGTAAAGATGCTCATTTATAATGGATTGGTCAATTTTTTCGGGAGAAATTATATTATCTTTAACTTTGTATGCCAGTTGCTTAAACACATTGGCAAGCTCTTCTCTGCCACTATAGCTCAGTGCCAAGGTCAAAGTCATTTCGGTATTATTTTGAGTTTGATCCATCACGTATTCCAATTCGTTTCTAACGATTTCCGGAAGTTGATTGATGTTTCCTATCACATTCAATTTGATTCGATTTTCGAGCAGCTTTTCAAATTCACTTCTGAGGGTATTGACCAATAATTTCATCAAAACACCAATTTCCTCTTGAGGCCTTCTCCAATTTTCGGTTGAAAAAGCATAAAGGGTGAGATATTCAATGTTGAGTTGAACGGCCTCTTCCACAACCTCCTGAACGGCTCTCACGCCATGAGAGTGTCCATGAATTCTATTTTTACCTTTGCTCTCGGCCCATCGACCGTTCCCGTCCATAATTATGGCAAGGTGTTTTGGCATATCATTTTTAATGTTGCTCATGATCATTCTTTACAATAACACGGCAGATCGCCAAAGGTAAATGAAATTGTTAAACCAGTAAAAACATACCAGTCATTATTGTTCAAATTTCCAAATTTTAAATCATTGGTAAGACTATCTTCTGTTTCTGGAGCACTTCCATCTAGGTTGTCCGTTAGAGTGTATCTCACTCCCACCTCTAGTCCCATTACCACAAAAGGAGAAACGTTAACCTTCGCCCCAATGATGGCCGGTAAAGTAATTTCTCCCCCTTTGCCGTATTCTATGGTCTCCAAGGTGTTGGGGTCGTGGTAAAATAGGTCATACCTTATAAAACCAGCTCCCAGAAACAAGTAAGGGGCTATTTTTTTATCGTTTCCATGTAGGTTAAAATCGTAAAAATTGATTTCCACTCCCGCCGAGAACTCCATGATTTGATTTTCAAATCGATACCTTCGATTGAATCGGGCAAAATCGACCGGTGAATAATCACTTTTTTTAATGTTCATGATCATGGCATTGGCCCTAAGGGAGTAGCGGGTCGTTCGGTTCCACTTGTACACCAAACCAAAGGCCGGATTTTCGGGATAAACGAAATAGGTAGCTCCAATGTCTCCAATATAGTTTCCACCCCCCAAAAAAGCACCAACTTCATGAAATTGTGCCCTAGATTGGAGGTGAAGGCAGAGGAATACACAAAAAAGCCACGACCGTTTCATCTAAGTTTAGGGTATAAAAATTAGGGGCATAAATCTTAACCATCATAATACCCATATTCTTAAACTTATAAAAGCTTGAATTATTGCCTGTTTCGGGCATCATATCCCCAAAAAAGCTTGTCGCGAAGTGTCTTAAAATAATTGTCTCCTTCCAGTTCTACAGTGAAGACAGAAAAAGGGGCTTTTTTAATGTGAATCTTTGTACCGTTTTCGATGGTAAAAATTCGAGAATCCAAAGACAATAAATGATCTTCTCCTCGTCCATCTACACTGATTTCTATTTCGGCTTTGTCCGGTACCACCAGTGGTCTGATGTTTAAGTTATGAGGGGCTATAGGGTTGAGAACTATACCCTCAGTCTCTGGAGTTAAAATAGGCCCTCCACTGCTCAAAGAGTAGCCGGTGGATCCAGTAGGGGTGGCAATGATGAGACCATCGGCCCAGTAGGTAGTCAGAAACTCCTTGTCGATTTGGGTAGCGATGCTCAACATGGCTGTAGTATTTTTCCGGTTGATGCTGATCTCGTTTAGCGCATAGCCAAATTGATCAATTTCAGCCGATGGAGCGGAAAGCTCTACGGCCAGTAATGCCCGTTTTACCAATTTGAATTTTTCATCAAAAAATTTGTCCAAAGCCTCATTGAGGGATTCCTTTTGCAAACTGGTCAAAAAGCCCAATCGACCCGTATTGATTCCCAGTATAGGGATTTCGGTGTCTTTTACAAAAGGGATAGAACGCAATAATGTCCCATCACCGCCAATGGAGAACAGATAATCATGATCTGGGTCGAGGGTAGCTTTGGCATCGAAAGCACTGTATTTTTGGTTTTCCTCTGGCAAGTGTTCCGTCAGCCGGCTGTCCAGTGTCAGTCGGTGGCCTTTGTTTTCCAAATAGCCAATGGTGGCCTTGGCAAACTCAATGGTTGCAGGAGTGTCAAAGGCACAAAAAACAGCAATGTTCATTCCAAAAGCTTAGGGAGTAAAATTACAAAACTTTATTGGGCTTGCCTTTTGATAGTGGAAATTTAGCCGATACCATTAATAGTTCTTAATTTTGCAGTATAAATGGAAATCATGACCCAGTTAAGTGTAAACATCAATAAAATCGCTACCTTGAGAAATTCTCGTGGGGGAAATGTTCCCGATTTGCTCAAAGTTGCGACCGACTTGCAAAGTTTTGGTGCACAGGGCATCACCGTTCATCCCAGACCCGATCAACGTCATATCCGTTACAGCGATGCTTTGGCCTTGCCCAAAGTATTGACCACTGAATTCAATATAGAAGGAAACCCCATTCCCGAATTTATTGATTTGGTCACCCAAATCCAACCCGATCAGGTGACTTTGGTTCCCGATGCCGAAGACGCCATTACTTCCAATGCAGGGTGGGACACCATCAAACACAAAGACTTTCTCGTTGAGGTCATTACTGAGTTTAAAAACAAGGGAATCCGAACTTCCATCTTTGTCGATCCAGTTGCCGAAATGGTCAAAGGAGCAGAAAAAACGGGAACCGACCGTATAGAATTGTACACCGAAGCCTATGCCCAAGGTTTTAAAACCAGTCCCGAAAAGGCCGTGGCTCCCTATACCCAAGCGGCAATAGTAGCCAACGATTTGGGCATTGGGATCAATGCCGGACACGACTTGAATTTGGAAAATACCGCCTTTTTTGCGCAGAATATCCCCAATTTGTTGGAGGTCTCCATCGGTCATGCCTTGGTGAGCGAGTCTCTTTATTTGGGATTCGAAAATGTGATCCCCATGTATTTGCAACGCCTGAGTTGATGAATATCCTACATTCCAACATCATAGGGTCGGGAGACAATCATATGATCATTCTTCACGGGTTTTTGGGAATGGGGGACAATTGGAAAACCCATGCCAAAAATCTAGCCGAAAAAGGATATTGTGTTCATCTGGTGGATCAAAGAAACCACGGCAGAAGTTTTTGGAGTGAGATTTTTGATTATGATACCATGGTCGAAGATTTACGGATTTATTTGGATCATCACGGATTGGATCAGGTGATTTTATTGGGACATTCCATGGGCGGTAAAACCGCTATGGGTTTTGCCCTAAAACATGGAGATCGTATCCAAAAATTGATCATTGCCGATATCGCTCCCAAGTATTACGCCCCTCACCACCAACAAATTTTGGCGGGACTCAGTTCCCTAAACTTTGAGGAGATCAGTTCCCGAAAGGCCGCTGCCGAGCATTTGGAAAATTATATCCCCGATGCGGGTACCCGTCAGTTTTTACTTAAAAACTTGTATTGGGTTTCCGACGGTCAATTGGGATTGCGTGTGAATATTGCGGTATTGAAAAATGCGGCCGAAGCCATAGGTGCTGACATCGAATCCCGAAATGCCTTCCCACAACCTACCCTTTTTCTACATGGAGAACTTTCCAATTATATCAACCCTCAGACCGATAGGGAGTCCATATTGCAATATTTCCCCAAAGCGGAAATATTGGAAATTAAAGGAGCCGGACATTGGCTCCATGCCGAACAGCCGAAAATCTTTTTTGATACATTGATGCATTGGCTGATTTGAGAAGGTTGTATTTATATTTTCTACACATCAACCCTAAAATGTGATAAAATATAACAAAATGTTATGATGCTGGTTTGTCCCGTTATTTTTGCTCCGTTATGATCAAAGCCCATATTCGAAAGGCCGTAAAGTCTGATGCCGCATCCATTTTATTTTTGATTCGTGAGTTGGCGATTTTTGAAAAAGAGCCAGAAGCGGTCATCGTTACACAGGCTCAAATTGAGAGAGATGGTTTTGGTGACCGTCCGCTGTTTGAATGTTTTGTGGCCGAGGTGGCCGATCAAGTGGTCGGTATGGCCCTCTACTATCCGCGATATTCCACTTGGAAAGGCCCCACTTTTCACCTGGAGGATTTGATCGTAACAGAGCCGATGAAGGGCAAGGGCATCGGTACCCAATTGTACAACGCCTTTTTAAATCATGCCCAAGAACTTGGGGTGGAGCGGGTCGAATGGGCCGTTCTGGATTGGAACCTACCGGCCATTAAGTTTTACCAAAAAAGCGGTGCCTCTGTCTTGGATGATTGGAGAACCGTTCAAATGGATAAACAAAGTATAGACAACTATATCTCAAAAATTAATTCATAAGAATGAAAGTATTCAAGTTTGGAGGAGCCTCGGTCAAAGATGCTGTAGGGGTAAAAAACATAGTGCGTGTATTACAACATATAGGTTTTAAGGACACTTTGATTGTGGTCTCGGCCATGGGTAAAACCACCAATGCCCTCGAGCAAGTGGTTCACTCTTTTTTTGAAAACAAACAGCAATATCCTCAGCATCTACAGAAGGTAAAGGAAAACCACCACCGTATTATTGAGGATTTGTTCGAGTCAGAAAATACCGAGATTAACCAAAAAGTAAATATCCTTTTTGATGGTGTTTTGAGCTTTCTGAACAATACCGATGTTGAAGAGTACAGTTTGATTTACGATCAAGTGGTGAGTGTGGGGGAGTTGGTTTCCACCACCATCATCAGTCATTATATGAATAAGGAGGGTATGGAAAACCATTGGTTGGATGCTCGTGAGTGCATCAAAACGGATGCCTATTTCCGTGATGCCAATTTGTATTGGACCGATACTGAAGCAGCCATTCAAACCAAAGTCAACGGAAAAAGCACTCTGATTTCACAAGGTTTTATCGGCAGTTCCTCCAACGGATTTACCACCACTCTAGGTAGAGAGGGATCCGACTATAGTGCTGCCATTTTTGCCTATGCTTTGGATGCCGAATCAGTGACGATTTGGAAAGATGTCCCAGGGGTATTAAACGGTGATCCCAGAAAGTTCAATGACACGGTACTGCTGCATCAAATCTCTTATCGAGAGGCCATCGAATTGGCTTTTTATGGAGCCTCTGTCATCCATCCCAAAACACTGCAACCGCTCCAACGCAAGGAAATCCCCCTATATGTAAAATCCTTCGAAAATCCCGATGATCTCGGTACTGCAGTTTCCAAGGGGAAAAACCTTGATCCACTGGTTCCTTGCTATATTGTCAAAAATGATCAAACCTTACTGAAGTTGTCTTCCAAGGACTTTTCTTTTATCATAGAGGAAAACATCAGTGAGATTTTTGCCCTATTGCACCAATACCAAATGCGGGTGGAGATGATCCAAAACTCGGCCATCAGTTTTTCCATTTGTATCTATAATAAATATAGTAAGTTGGAACCTTTGCTGGAAGCGTTAAAAACCAAATTTAAGGTCAAGGTCAATGACGGTGTTTCCCTCTACACAATTCGTCATTTTGACAAACCTGCGATCAATTTTATCAAAAATAAGGTGGGCGATATTCTTTTGGAACAAAGAACCCTCCATACCGCTCAGTTTGTGGTGAAGGAGAACGACTAAAAAAAGAGCTTTTTTACTTTCTCTACGATGGTGGTGGCAAGTTTGATATGACTTTCCCGGGTCCATCCCGCCACATGAGGACTCAAAATCAGACTGTCTGCGTCCATAAGATATTGGAGTGCCGGCGGTAAAACTTCTTGATTAAAAATGGAGGAGAAAGAACGGGTTTCGTATTCCAAAACATCCAATCCAGCACCCATAATTTTTCGAGACTGAAGCCCATCGACCAAGTCCTCGGTAACCACAGCAGAACCCCGGGCAGTATTCAACAACCAAAAGGGGTGGGCCATGCTTGATATAAATTCTTTATCGATCAAACCCCGGGTCAGTTCGGTTTGTGGCATGTGAAGGCTGATGACTTCACACACGGCCAGTAGGGTTTTCCAATCCACTTGTTGGGCATATTGATCCCCTACATTTTCCAAAATGTCGTAGCAAAGGGTATTGACATCAAAACCTGAGATTCTTTTGGCAAAGCTTTTCCCGGTGTTTCCATAACCGATGATGCCTACAGTTCTGCCAGAGAGTTCCCAACCCCGATGGCCTTCGCGATCCCACTGACCGGATCGGATGGCGTCATGTCCGGCTTTGAGTCGGTTCATCAAAGACAAAAGCATGCCCAGGGCGTGTTCTCCCACGGCATTCCGATTGCCTTCGGGGGCGTTGATTAGATGAATGTTGCGGGAGGCTAAGGCTTCGGTGTCTATATTTTCCAGGCCAGCACCTACACGTCCAATGAACTTGAGGTTTTTTGCATGAGATAAAAAAGTTTCGTTTATGGGGTATTTGCTCCGGATGATGAGCCCGTCGTACTGATCCAATTTGGCCAAGATTTTATCTAGTGAGTCGGTATAGGCTGTATCGTTTTGAAATCCCAAGGCCTTTAGTCCCTCGATCAGGGCAGGGTGGTTTTCCTCTAGGTGTAAAACTTTCATGTACTGTGATTAAAAGCCCAAAAATATTTTGGCCATATAAAAGAAAAGGAAAATCCCAAAGATGTCATTGGCGGTGGTGATAAAAGGCCCGGTGGCGATGGCTGGGTCGATTCCTCTTTTATTGAGAATGATGGGAACAAAAGTGCCGATCAATGCAGCGATGATGATGACGCCCATCATAGAACCGGCGATGGTGAGGCTGATGCTGAGGTCTTGTTGGATGATTAAACCAAAAATAATAAGGATGAGGGCAAGGGCCAAACCGTTGATCAGGCTCAGTCCAATTTCCTTAAAAAGCAAGTTGACCAGTGATCCTTTGACGACATTGTTGGCCAAACCTTGAACGATGATGGCAGAGGATTGTACTCCAACATTTCCGGCCATGGCTGCGATCAGTGGGGTGTAGAAAAACAAGCTTCTGAGTTCGGGTAGTTCCATGACTTGCTCAAAGTCCTGAAGGATAAATACACTGCCCAGTCCGCCCAAAAGTCCGAGAAATAGCCACGGCAATCGGGCTTTGGTGAGTTCGAAAATTCCGTCATTGGCCTCTACGTCATTGGAAATACCCGCGGCCAATTGGTAGTCTTTTTCGGCTTCTTCTTTGATCAGATCGACGATATCATCGATGGTGATTCGCCCCATCAGTTGTTTTTTGCTGTTGACCACGGGGATGGCTTCCAGATCGTATTTGGACATGATGTCGGCCACTTCTTCTCCGGGTTGATCCACGGTAACATAATCCACTTTTGGGATGTAGATGTCTTTAACGATGGCTCTGGAGTTGGCGGTAATGAGGTCTTTTAGGGAAAGCCGCCCTTTGAGGACATTCTTTTCATCGACTACATAGATGGAGTGAACCCGGGTCACTTCCTCTGCTTGGGCGCGCATGGTATTGAGGCATTTGAGTACGCTGAGTCCTTCCTCTACCTTTACCAATTCTTTGGCCATCAAGCCTCCTGCAGTATCTTCGTCATAGGTGAGTAGTTCGCGTATGTCTTCCAAATGCTCGGTGTCAGAGATTTGTGACATGACCCGTTCTTGTCGTTCTTCGGGCAGTTCGGCAATTAGGTCAGCGGCATCGTCAGTATCCAGTTCTTCGATTTCCTCTGCAATTTCTTTTGCGGAAAGCTTTTCCAAAATTCCTTCACGAATGTCTTCATCGACTTCGGCCAGGGCGTCGGCTGTTTTATCGCTGTCCAGTAGTTTGACCAAATAAGTCGCTTGATCGGTGGAAAGTTCGTCAATGATCTCAGCAATATCAGCGTAGTGAAGGTCTCTGAGAGTTTTTTGTAGTTTTTGGTCTGCGCCATTATCGATCAACTCCTCGATGAACTTTATCCCGTTTTTGTTGATTTCAAATTTTGGCATTTCCCACTTTTTTAGTCAGTTCTATGAATTGTACTGCGGATAATTTTTCGGGCCGCAGGTCAAAGATACTATCTTCTAAAATAAGTTTGGGAATGTTCAGGCTTTTAAGGCTGTTTCTCAAGGTCTTTCGGCGTTGCTGAAAACTGGTTTTGACAACTTTAAAAAGTAATTTTTCATCGAAATCGATGATTAAATCTTCCTTTCTCTGAAGAGAGAGCACCCCCGAATCTACTTTTGGTGGTGGGGAAAATACTCCTGGTGGCACACTAAAATGATATTGGGTGTGGAAATAGGTTTGACACAAAACAGAGAGTATGCCATAGGCTTTGGTACCAGGCTTTTCGCAGATTCTTTGGGCGACTTCTTTTTGAAACATTCCACAGAAAAAAGGGACGTATTGACGGTACTCCAAGGCTCTAAAAACGATTTGACTGGAAATATTGTAGGGAAAATTACCAATGATGGAGAAGTTTTGGCCTTCATAAACTTTTGAAAGATCCATTTTGAGAAAATCCTCGCTGAGGATGTTTTTTTGGAACTCAGGATATTTCTGGTTGAGGTAGGCTACAGACTCGATATCGATTTCAACGAGTTTTAAGTTTTGGGAGTAAGGGATTAAAAATTGGGTAAGTACTCCCGTGCCAGGACCGATCTCTAAAATATTTTCACAAAATTGATCTTGAAGTAAATCCGCTATTTTCTGAGCAATATTTAAATCATTCAAAAAATGTTGTCCTAATTTCTTCTTAGGAGATACGGGTCTCATCAGTATTGTTTTATGATTTCGAGTTGACTGCTAAAATGGAGTACAGCTTCCCCAAAAGTTAGTCTGATTTGCTCTTTTAAGATTTGGTCTTCGTTTTTTAAAAAATTTTGGAGTGTTTGCTGATCTGAGATTTGATACTGAAGGGCATAGACAGCACCCTCGCTAGGGGCGTTGGAGTTCAGTTTTAGGATGGAGGTGTTGTTTATTCTTTCAGATTTAGATACTTGATCGAGTTGGAGATCAACCCATTCAACCCATTGTTTTTCGACCTCTGGAGCCACATTGCAAGTGACATTATAGACTATCATCGATCAGCTGATTGTGTCAAAACCAGTATAGGGAACCAATGCTTTTGGGATGTTGATTCCAGTAGTGGTTTGGTTGTTTTCTAGCAGTCCTGCTAGCACGCGAGGTAGGGCCAGTGAGCTGCCGTTGAGGGTGTGTACCGCTTGTTTTTTTCCGTTTTTGTCTTTGTACCGCAGTTGCAAACGCTCGGACTGAAAGCTGTTAAAAGTCGAGACAGAGCTGATCTCCAGCCATCTTTTTTGTGCGGTGGAGTAAACTTCAAAATCAAAGGTCAATGCCGCAGTAAACCCAAGGTCACCCCCGCATAGTTTTAAAATGCGATAGGGGAGTTCCAATTCTTCTAAAATACCTTTGACGTGATCCACCATTTGATCCAATGCTGCCCTGGAATTTTGGGGTTCTTCCAGCCTTACGATTTCTACTTTATCGAATTGGTGCAGTCGATTGAGTCCCCTAACGTTGGCACCATAGCTTCCCGCTTCTCTTCGAAAACAGGGGGTATAACCGGTCAGACAAATGGGCAAATCTTTGGCCTCCAGCAGTTGGTTCCTAAAAAGGTTGGTCAAAGGCACTTCGGCTGTGGGGATGAGGTATAGTCCGTCTTCGGGAACGTGGTACATCTGTCCCTCTTTGTCGGGCAATTGTCCGGTTCCGAATCCTGAATCTTCGTTGACTAGGTGAGGTACCTGAAATTCGGTATAACCTGCAGCGGTGTTTTTATCCAAGAAATATTGAATCAGTGCTCGCTGGAGTTTGGCACCTTTTCCTTTATAAACGGGGAATCCAGCACCGGTGATTTTGCTGCCCAAGTCAAAATCGATCAAATCGTATTGGGTGGCCAATTCCCAGTGTGGAAGGGCATTTTCCTCTAAATCGGGTATGCTTCCCGCACTAAAAATTTCTTCATTGTCTTGCTCCGAGCTTCCGGAAGGTACACTTTCGTCGGGTACATTGGGAATTTGAGTTCTAAGGGACAAAAGGGCTACTTCAACACTTTGGAGCTCTTCTTGAAGAGCTTTTCCAGCGGTTTTTAGATCGGCTGTTTGTCCTTTTAATGCATTGGCTTTTTCTGTTTGTCCTGATTTAAAAAGGGTTCCAATTTCTTTGGCCAGTTGATTGCTTTTGGAAAGGGTTTCGTCCAATTGACTTTGAATTGTCCTTCTTTTTTGATCTGTTTCAAGCAATTGATCTAAGAGTTCCGGCTGTGGAAAATTTCTTTTGGCTAACCCCTCTTTGATTTTTTCGGGTTGTTCTCTCAGGTATGCAAGCGGTAACATGTGATTGTTTTTTCGGTGCAAAGGTAGAAGAAACCAATGGATTAATTCAAATTTAAAGGTAATTTGGAATTAATTTTTGACAGCTTTTTTGGTCTGTATTCAGTTGGTTCTTCAATGCGTCCAAAGAATCAAATTTCTGTTCGTCTCTGATTTTCTCCAAAAGGTTGATACGGATCTTTTTGCCATACAGATTTCCTTTGAAATCAAAAAAATAGGTTTCGATTCTTGTTTTCTTTCCCGAAATAGTGGGACGCTTTCCAACATTCATCATTCCAAAGTATTTCTTACCATCCAGACTGCTTTGTACAAGATAAACCCCATTTTGTGGTTTGAGTTTGTAATCCTCTTCAATTTCTAGATTGGCAGTAGGGTATCCCATTTCCCTTCCGATTTTGTCACCTTCTACAACAAGCCCATTGAGGGAAAAAGGTCTTCCTAAAAACTGATTGGCTTTTTTGATTTCTCCCGATGTGATGGCGTTTCTTATTTTAGTGGAACTTACGGCTATGGATTCAATATCTTGAGCAGGAATTTCTTCTACGGTAAAGTTGTAATCCAAACCGAAGTGTTTTAAATCTTCCACGGTTGCCTCTCGGTTTCTTCCAAAGCGGTGGTCATAGCCAATAATTAGTTTGGAAATGCTAAGCCCATTGACCAAAATATCTCTGGTGTACTCTATGGCGGTCATTCTGGAAAATTCAGGAGTAAAAGGTTGAATGATCAAAACTTCAATACCCAGTTGTTCCAATAGTTTTGTTTTTTCCTCCAAGGTATCGATCATTTTGAGTTGGGTTTCTTTTTGTAAAACCATCCTCGGATGCGGGAAAAAGGTCAGTACAACGGCACATAAATCTTCTTTTTTGGCTTTTTTTACCAAATTGCGAATGATTTTTTGATGCCCAATATGGATGCCGTCAAAAGTTCCAATGGTCAGGATAGCAGGTTTTTGAGGACGATAATTTGAAACATTATGGATGACCTCCATCTAAAAATTTTGATTTTTATCAAAAGTACATCTAAAATGCGTCTGGTTTCCTATTCTTTTTTTTAAATTATGAATCTAAAAAATCAATTTTGACATTATATCGAATTTGTCTTTATTTACTTTTTACACTATTTATTGGTTTGTCGGGTGTCCATGCACAGCAATTTTGGTCATTGGTTTCAGATGATCCCATAGGACATTTACCCATTTCGGATGATAAGGGGCGCTTTGTGATGGATTTAGATGCGGATGCTTTTCAAAATACATTGATCCCTTCCAAGGGGATCAATTTTATGGCAGGAAAAGACCAATTGGAAATGGTTTTACCCAACGAATGGGGGAAAGAGGAGGTTTTTGAGCTAAAAAACGCAGCGGTGTTATCTGCTGACTTGCAAGCTGCATTTCCCGAGATCAGAACTTTTGTTGGAAGAAGTAAAGAACGCCCAGATGTTCATATCAGACTTTCCCACACGCCCATAGGAATCAATGCTTGGATACGATATCCCAACGGAGAAAGTATATTTTTACAGCCTCTAGGGGAGCGAAAAAATCGTTATCTGTCTTATGAGCGATCAGCGGAAACCACTTTAGGAAAATTCGAATGCACGACTTCTCTAGCAAACAATTGGAGAGATTTAAGCTTGTCTAATACCGACCGTAAAAGTTTTAGAAAAGCGAATTCGGGTGTCATCAAAACATTTAGACTGGCCATTTCAACCACAGGGGGCTATACCTCTTTTTGGGGAGACGATGATCCCTCCAATGGAACCAATAAGGAGGATGCCTATGCGGCTGTGGTCAGTACCATCAATCGCGTTAATGAAATTTTTGAAACAGAATTGGGCATACACTTGGAACTGGTTACAGGAATCGATTTAATCTTCCCCAACGTCGACACTGACCCCTACGATAATGATTTAAACTCAGAGGTTCAAAAGGTTTTAGACGATGAATTTGGCGCTGAGAATTATGATATAGGCCATCTGTTTGCTTATGCCAGAAGCGGAGGAAACGGCAATGCTGGTTCTGTGGGGAATGTTTGCCAAAATGGTATCAAAGGAGGAGCTTTTAGCGCACATTCTTTTCAGGGTACTGCAAATGACCCTTTTCTGAATGATCACTTTGACATAGACTATGTGACCCATGAAATGGGGCATCAATTTGGAGCTTATCATACTTTTTCTCACCAAAACGAGTTTGAAGGTTTCAATTCAGAACCAGGAAGTGGTTCGACCATTATGGGATATGCTGGGATTGTTGGTTTTGACAATGTTCAATTCCATAGTGACCCTTATTTTCATTACAACAGCATACATAACATCAACGAGTATATCGACTTAAAATCCTGTTATCTATCGGCCACCAATGAAAATCAAATCCCCACTGTCTCTGCCGATCGGGATTATACCTTACCTATTGGAACGGCCTATGAACTCAAAGCTACGGGTAGTGATCCCGACGGGGATACGTTGTATTATTGTTGGGAGCAATTGGATTCAGGTCAGGTGGATGCTTCCAATTTTGGACCTTACAATCACTTAGGGGCTCAGGCAAGATCCCTGCCGCCTTCCGTCAGCCCCATCAGAACCGTTCCACAAATGGATGCAGTTTTGGAAGGGAATTTGACAATGGAAAACCCACAAACAGGAGGTCAATGGGAAACCGTGTCTTTGGTCGATAGAACAATGACTTGGGCAGTAACGGCAAGAGATCGTTATCCCGCATCCGCAGGTGCTGAAGGGAGAATGGCTTTTGATATCAAAGCCCTTAAAATCATTTCCGATGCAGGACCTTTTAAAGTCAGTTCACAAAATCAAGAAGGTATTCTTTGGGAAGCGGGATCCAAACAAACTTTGACTTGGGAGGTTGCACAAACCGATCAGGCGCCCATCAATACAAAATTTGTCTCGGTATTTTTATCCACAGACGGAGGAGATACTTTCGAAACACCCTTGCTTTCCTCTACACCCAACGATGGCGTTGAGTTAATAACTGTTCCAGGGGGAATCACTTCTGACCAGATCAGGATCAAAATTGTACCCGACAACTCCATTTATTTTGCTGTCAACGCCAACGACATCGAAATCACCCCGGCTCCTTTTGTATTGACATTTGACCGTTTTGAGGAAGAGGTTTGTCAAGACGATGTGACTTTCGCTTTTGATTTTGAGACTTTTTCGGATACTGACGAAAGTGTAAGCTTGAGTTTCAGCGAACTTCCTTCCGCCCTTTCTGCTCAGTTTTCCAAATCTCAGCTGACAGACTCAGACTCTTCCGGAATCATAAATATTTCGGGTTTTGAAAATCTTCCTACTCAGGATTTGTTCTTGACTTTAAGGGCAGTAGGACAGACCCTGACCCGTTCGATTGATTTGGAGGTGAAAATCAGAAAAGATGACTTTCAAGGAATTCAACTTTTGGCTCCTGCCAATTCTGAACAAGAACAGAGCCGAACCGTAAGTTTGAGTTGGACCGCACTGCAAAACGCCGACCAATACAGGGTTGAAGTTTCCGATTCGGAAACCTTTTCGAGTTTAACCCTTTCCAAAACTATCGAATCCTCCTCTACCGCCATAGAAGGTTTGGATTTTTCAACTGCTTATTTTTGGAGGGTGAAGCCCATCAATGCTTGTGGTGAGGGAGCCTATTCCGAAGTGGGAAGCTTTAGTACTTATTCGGTCAATTGCAATACTTATGCTGCGAGTGGTTTGCCGACTCGAATCGTTGATGCGAGAGGTAGTTTTCCCGGAACCACGGGGGTAAATTTAGACATATACGATCAGGCAGTGATCGAAGATCTCAATGTTAATGTGACCATAGATCACAGCTATATTGAAGATATATCAATTTACTTGGTCGCTCCAGATAACACCAAAGTTAAATTGGCTCAAAATCTCGGTGATGATCAGGAGGATTACATAGAAACGGTCTTTGATCAAGAGGCCACCGCACCCATTGTTTTTGCATTACCACCTTATACAGGAAGGTATCGACCCCAAGGAGACTTATCAGTCTTTAACGGAAAAAACCTTAAAGGCAGATGGAGACTTGAGGTAGAAGATCGGTTTGATGATCTTATCTTAGGTTTTGTGAACGCTTTTTCGATCAGTGTTTGTTTTAAAGGTTCGGTTGTTTCGGATTCAGACAATGATGGGGTGCCGGATACCTTGGACAATTGCCCTACGATTTCCAATGCAGATCAATCTGACTCTAACGAGGACGGTTTGGGAGATGTTTGTGATCTCTATTCCAACGATAATTTTAGTTTAAAAAAGTCAAATCCCACTTGTATTGGTAAAAACAATGGCACCATTTCCATTTCAGCCGTCGCTCAATTCGATTATCAACTCAACATCAGTGGACCCAATGGTTTTGAAAAGGCAGAATCATTTACTCATGAAAGTGAAATAAAGATTCCCAATCTGGCCAAGGGGGATTATTCAATATGCATCAGCTCTCCCAACAATACCGATTTTGAAAGCTGTTATACTACATCATTGTTAGATCCTGATCCTTTGAGTTTAGTCACTCAACTCAATGCAAAAGATTTATCGGTAACGGTTGATTTATCAGGGGCAGAAAATTATAGACTTCGTCTCAATGGTAATAATTACACCTATAAAACGGGAAGGCATCATTTGGCCCTTCGGGCGGGATTGAACACCTTGGAGGTTACTACAGATTTGAGTTGTCAGGGAAGTCTGGTGAAAGAAATATATGTAGCAGAGGATTCGAATATTTATCCCAATCCTGCGTCAGAAACTGTTCATGTTGCTGTTGGAGGAGCTGCCATGCAAGCGGAAATTTTATTTTTTAATTTAGAGGGTGATCTTTTGTATCACAAAGAAGTTGTCCTTAATCCATTCAATAGAAGCTGTCCAATTCCAGTAGATTATTATCCTCCCGGGGTGTATTTGATTCGTGTGATTTCGGGCGAGAGAATAGAAAATTTTAAACTCTTAAAGCGTTAATGAAAAGGTATTTGTTTTTGTTTTTATTGATGTTGATGGCTTGTAAGAAAGAGGTCATTCCCGATCCCGAAGCTGCACTTTTGATCGCCCCTGAGAACAATGATAATTGCAACACGGCTGTTGTGGTGAGCGATCAGCAGAGCCAAGTAAATTTTGTGTGGCAAGAGGCTGCCCATACAGACGAATACGAGTTGGTGGTCAGAGACATTTTAACCAATGTGGATAAAAAAAAACGAAGCATACGACTTTTTTCAAGTATGGTGTTGGATCGTGGCAAACAATATTCTTGGTGGATCAATTCCAAATCTGAACAGACAGAAAACGTCACCCAAAGCAAAGTTTGGACTTTTTATCTGGAGGGGCTTTCCATCAGCAGCCACTTCCCTTTTCCAGCAAAGCTGCTAAGTCCAGAAAACAATGAACAAATCAGTCTAGAGAATGGAGCCTTCACACTGAGATGGGAGGCGGTCGATTTGGACAACGATATAGAGAGTTATGATGTTTATTTGGGAGCAGATCCCGATGATTTGAATTTGGCTGCAAAGGGTTTAACAACGACCACTGTCTCTGTCGAGTTGATCCCAGATCGTTATTACTATTGGAAGGTCACTGCCAAAGATCAGCAGGGAAATGTTTCTCACTCGATGGTAGGGGTTTTTAGGACATCTCCTTAGGAGGTTTGGTGTTGAATTTATTCATAGTTCTGTCCAGACCCATTTGGGTAAAGGAAAGGACAATATCGCTGCATTTCGGAAGTGTTTTGGTCACCTTCTCAGCTTCTTTTTCAGTGAATTTGCCCAAAACAAAATCAACCTGATTGAATGTTTTTTCTTCACTTTTGATACCAAACCGCAGCCTTGGGTAATGTGGAGTGTTGAGTTGGGATTCTATGTCTTTTAGGCCATTGTGACCACCGTCACTGCCTTTGCCTTTCAGTCGTAACAATGAAAAGGGGAGGTGAAGATCGTCTGTGATGATGAGAATGTTTTCAAGGGCTATGTTTTCCTTTAAAGTCCAATACCTGACCGATTTACCACTGCGGTTCATAAAGGTTGAAGGTTTGAGTAGAATAATTTTTTTGCCTTTGTGGTTAAAGCTTCCCATTGCTCCCAATTTGAGATCTGTCATTTGAACCTCATACTTTTCGGCCATAAAATCAACGACCTCAAAACCGATATTGTGCCGGGTTTTATGATATTCATTACCTGTATTTCCCAAACCTACAATCAAGTATTTAGTCATGTCAATGGGTTTTGATTTGCCAAAAAGCCACCTGAATAGCATATTGTAAAATTAAAAAAAGCATCTCAAGAGGAGATGCTTTTTTGAATAATTGATCGAAGTTGTTTATTCTTCTCCAGAGCTGCTTTCGCCCTCCGCAGTAGCTTCTGCTCCTTCTTCTGTAGCTTCTCCCTCTAATGCTTCTTCTTCTTCAATACTCATAGAAGCTCTAGAGGTTCGCACTTTACATACTACTGTATTGTCGGGATGGAGGATGATGAAATTTTCACTTTCCAAATCGACAATTGAAATTTTATCTCCCAATTTGAGTGAAGAAATATCAACATTGATTAAATCGGGTAAATCTTTGGGCAAGGCTCTAACCTTGAGTTTGCGTTTACTTACAACTAAGGTACCTCCCTCAAGCATCACTCCGGGGGCAGAGCCCTCTATGACAACGGGTATTTCCATATTCACCTCTTTGTCGTCGGAAAGTTGAAAGAAATCAACATGTAAAATTTTGTCACTTACAGGGTGAAACTGAATGTCCTGAAGAATGGCATTGATTTTTTGATCTCCATTGATGTCAAGAACGACAGTGTGGGCATTGGGGGTGTAAACTAATTTGCTGAAATCAAGTTCATTTGCGGAAAAATGGAGTGGGTTTTCACCGCCATATAATACGCAGGGAACTTTATCAGCATTACGTAAGGCCTTGGTCGCAACCTTGCCTACGCTTTCTCTTTTGGATCCTTTGATAGTAATCGATTTCATGAAATTGTTTTTACATTACAAATTTTGAACTTATTGACTGATTGTAATGAACGTTTTTCATCACTTCAGCGAATAATGGGGCGCAAGATAACACTTTTACTTTAGGGTGGCTAACTTTTGCAGGGATAGAATCGGTAACAATTAATTCTTCGAGTTGTGAGCCTTCAATTTTTTCATAGGCATTGCCAGAAAGCAGGGCATGTGTGCAGATTGCACGAACAGAAACAGCACCTCGTTCCTTCATCAAATCAGCGGCTTTGGTCAGTGTTCCGGCCGTGTCAACCATATCGTCTACCAAGATTACATTTTTACCTTCAACGTTTCCAATGAGCTCCATATGCGAAATGATATTGGCCTTTTCTCTTTGTTTGTAACAAATGACCACATCACTACTGAGGAATTTGGAATAGGCATAAGCACGTTTGGAACCCCCCATGTCGGGAGAGGCAATTGTCAAATCGGATAGATTGAGTGAATTGATATAGGGCAGGAAAATGGTGGAGGCAAACAGATGATCCACAGGTTTTTCAAAAAATCCTTGGATTTGATCGGCGTGCAAGTCCATAGTGATGATGCGTGTCGCTCCAGCCGATTCTAAAAGTTTTGCAATCAATTTGGCTCCTATAGGTACTCTGGGTTTGTCTTTTCGGTCTTGTCTTGCCCAACCAAAATAGGGCATCACTGCGGTGATGTGGCGTGCCGAAGCGCGTTTTGCAGCGTCGAGCATCAACAGCATCTCCATCAAGTTTTCGGAAGAGGGGTGGGTAGAACCGACGATAAATATACGAGCACCACGAACGGACTCTTCAAAGGAAGGTTGAAACTCCCCGTCGCTATAACGTGAAAAGTTAACATTTCCAATCTCAATTCCAAAGTGCTCGGCGATTACTTTACCTAGGGCTGCACTTTGAGTACAAGCAAAAATTTTTGCGGGAGTTTCCATAAAAAATAGTTATCGACAAATTTAAAAATAAATTAATGCATCACCTTATTGAAAATTTTAAATTGGTGGCTTAAATATTTTATTATTTTTGTGCCCTACTTTGAACAAAAATCAAAATGCCTCGGTGGCGGAACTGGTAGACGCGCTGGATTCAAAATCCAGTTCTTTCGGGAGTGTGGGTTCGATTCCCACCCGAGGTACAAAAAAAACCTGCCTTTTGACAGGTTTTTTTTATTTCAATAGATTAATCTTGCTCCATCTTTGGATTACTGCTTTTTTTGGACAGAAAGGCATCACTTACAACTCAATGCGTATATTTTTTTGATTTCCATAGCCTCTTAGCATCAAACTGTCTTTGTAAAATTCGAGTATTCCATAGGAACTGATTGGGGTATCAACCATTCCAAATAACGTGATATAGTGTATTCCATTTTTGAAAACATGTCCTCCTGAATGATTGTGGCCATTGATAAACGCCACAATATCTAGATTTTGCTCGATGATATCAATAATTTCCTGATCGTTCCACAAATTATGAGGATCATCTTTTGGTCTCAAAGGCATATGGGAAAAAAGAATGACTTTTTGCTCCAACAAATTGGCTTGTTCTAATTCTTTTTTGAGCCAGTTTTGTTGTTCTGCACCCATGGCACTGTTCCATCGTTGACTGTTTGATTGATTTTTCGTTTTTTCGAAGTATAAATCTATTTCTCGAATATCGTGATTGTGTAACGCATTGGAGTAGTAAGAATAATCCGTAGCGTCCAATATAATAAATTTCCATCCTTTTTTGGAATAGGAATAATAATAATTGGGCATTGACAAGCGTTTGAGGAGGTCTTTGAAATGGGTTGAGTCAATTGAAAATTCGTGATTTCCCAAAAGTTGATGGTTTTCGATGCCGGGTTTAAGTTTGTAGTATATCGGTAGAATCGCATCAAAACTTTCCCATTCGACATCAATGATGTCCCCAAGATTTTGAACAAAATCAATGTTGTGATGATTGAAGGTGTCAATAGCTTCCTCTAGTTTCCATAGGGTTTCTTTGTAGTGTCGTTTACCAGAGATGGGTTTGTTGGCATATTGTGGGTCAGCGACCAGACCTACCTTTAGGTAGGGCTCTTTCTTTGCACATGACCCCAGCAGTATGAGTATCAGTATAAAAACAATTTTTTTCATTTGATCATTATTTTTTCAATCCTCCCTACGGTTTAGTTTTTTAATTCAAATTGGGTTAAAATAGCCCGATGATCTGAATTGAAAAAACCGCCTTCGGGATCCTCCATCACAATTTTGGAGGAGATGGTTTTTAGGTTTTGGCCTTTGTAATAAACAAAATCAATCCTATCCGAGATGATTTCTCTGGGAGAAAGATAGCCCCATGTTCCCTCCAATGTTTGGGTGGGGTCGGGATGGGCTTCTCGAAAAGAGTCGATATAGTCACGCTCCTGCATCAAGGTACTTACCGGCCATGCTACCACTTTTCCATAATGAAATTCCTTGGTGCTTTCGACCCAATCCAAGTGGGAGGGCGAATTAAAATCTCCCCCTATAATTACCGGTATTTTTAGGCTGGTTTTCAAACGGTCTACCGCACTGATGATGGCCGTGATTTCTTTTAATCGGGTTGGCCCTTCGTTGGCGATGAGTGAATCTGGACTCATTGTTTTAATCCCTTTAAAAGAATCTGGCAGATAGTGCAGCCAAGTATTGACGAATAATAGTTCTTGACCCTCCACATCAATGACCGCCGCATGGGCATTAAAAGGGTTAAAGATTTTTAGGGTATCCATGATGGGATATTTACTGTGAATGGACAGATTAGAACTTGCCCGGACCGAATGGGGATATCCCGCTTGTTCGGCAATTTCCATCCCACAGCAATAGGTTTCTTGCATCAACAATACATCGGGGGCTTCTTGATGGATGACTTTGTAAACATTGATCGTGTTGACGGAGTCTTTTTTAAACCCATCGGCTTCGGTGCCATGAAGCCCTCCATGCCATATGTTCCAAGTCATTACTTTAATGGTTTTACTTTTAGGGCCTGAACAACCTACAAAAAGCAATGAGGTAAAGAGTAAAAAACACACTTTGTGGAAACGCATTATCGTTTTTTGTTTCAATACAATATTCTAATATACGTATTGTAAGAATCTACTGGATAGAAAACAGAATAATATTAAAAGTTCTAGATTTTTTAATGCCGATTTTTGGTTTTGTTCCAAGTGGCCTTTTGTCTTTTTACATCTTGATTTTTAAGCCTGTATTAAAGATAAAACCATCCAAAGGAGCCCAGACCTCTGTAAATCTCGGATTGGTAAAGGGTTGTTGAACCAAATTCTCGTACCTGGTTTGTCTTGTGTCGGTCCAGTTTTCAAGGTTGATGTAGAAGGATAAATTTTTAAATGTTCGCTCTGCCAAAAACCCTGCTTTGAACAAACTTCTCACCCTGCGTCCAGTCGTCAATGTTTGTTCACTTTCATATTCAGCGTCTATGCCCATTCTCCATTTTCCATCCTGAACAAACATTAAATCTCCGTGAAAGGAATGCTTGGGTGTTAGGGGTAGTGATTTTTTTTTGCCTTGATGGTATTGAATTGCATCTACATAAGTATAACCAAGATACAGATGGAAATCCCCTGATGAGGCTTTTAATAAACTCTCAACGCCCTTGGTTTGAAAATACCCCTCACTGTTGATCAACCGATAGTTGTCACCTCCCTCTTGTGTCAGAACCAAAGGTTGGTCAAGCTGGTTGTAGAACAAATATTCGGTCAAACTAATACTGAAATTTCCAGTTTTCAAGATTCGATAGGTCAAGTCAGTATTGATTCCATAGGATTTTTCAACTTTATTTGTTTTATCTTCTATTGGCATTATGCCTTCAAAAGCCAAACTTTCCACCTCTTCGGTAAAAACACTTGGAAGTTTATATCCCAAACCTCCACCCAATCGAGCAGTGAACTTTAAGCTGGGTTTATAAATCAGTGCAAATTTTGGCAATGGAAAGATGCCGTAATCTTGATTGTAATCCAACCTAAACCCCGTTTCAACGGATAATTTTTGATGAATGTCCCAAATGTGTTGTACAAATACCCCCGTGGTAAACAATTTTTGATTTCTCAGTGAAGTAGCAGCGATCGGTTCTTCTTCAAAGCTGTCGGCATATACATTAGCCCCCAAAATCAAATGATAGAATTCCTGATCAATGGCGTAATTGATTTCTGAAAATGTTGAAAATTGAGTTCCAGCAAAGGCATATCCATTCAAGAAAATATTTCTATCAAACGTGTTGGTGCTGTTTTTTAGCTGTAAGCTTTTCTTTTCGCTCAACTTTCTGTCCACTTTGAATTGGGTGGTTACTTGTTTTGATTGATTCCTTTCAAAATAGCTTTCTAGACCCTCCGCTACAAATCCCTCTACCATTCTTACTTCTCCACCAATTCTGTTTTCGTTGGTGAATGTACCCCCAAAACTTAGGGTGGTTTGATCATCCAAATAGTAAAATAATTTTGGATTGAAATTGAATTTTCTCACCTGTGGAACATCAGTAAATCCATCATTATCGACATCATACAATGGGTTGGTATTGCTGGACGCAAAAACGGTAACCCCCCATTTTCCAGCTCTTTTTGAATAAAAACTGTTTAAATCTGTATTGCCAATATTTGAAAGGTTGGAGTGTAGCGAAAATTCGTCTTGAGCCTTGGGTTCTTTAGAAATCAAGTTGATCAAACCTGCTATTGCACCCCCACCATATAGGGTAGAGGAGGAGCCTTTGACAAATTCCACTTGTCTTAAATCTAAAGGAGGTATTTGCAATACACCTAATCCGCCTGTAAACCCACCGTATATGGGAAATCCATCTTTTAAAATTTGGGTGTAACGTCCATATTGGCCCTGAATGCGAACACTAGCCGCTCCTGAGGTAGCCGAAGTTTGCTGAACTTGTACCCCAGTTGTATGCATCAAAAGGTGGGAAATTTTTGAAGGATCCATGGTTGCCGCCTCTTCTACTTCTCCCGTCAAGACTTCAACTCTTGAGGGGGTGTATGCAATACTGCGATTTGCCCGATTGGAGGTTATAATCACTTCTTCCAATCCTGAAATATTTTGATTTAATTCTATGATCAGAAAATTTTCAGTGTGCGGAAATGTAAGGGTCAATAATCGACTTTCATAACCGATATAGGAAAAGCTGATTTCGTAGGTCCCATCCGGCAAATTGGAAAGCGAGCCATTTCCGTTAATATCGGAGATCGTTCCCTTTTCAAGTTCAGGAAAATAGATGTTTACTCCAGTTAAGATGTCTTGGGTAGTGGCGTCCTTTACAGAAAAAGTAATTCGGTTTTGTGAAAAAAGGTTGAGACATACCATGGACAGTATGCCCAACATAAACATTCTGCTCATGCCTCAAATTTACTAATATTTCTTGGCGAATGATACGTCCAAATTAATTCTTATTTGGGCTAAATATAGATTGTCTAATTGCTTTTCCTTAGTGCTGTGAACGTATAGTTCTGTATCCTTAAAAAAATCTGTAAATTGCGTTGTAATGTATATTTAAATTATGAAAAGAAGAAAAGCGGTACAAACCATTGCTTTGGGTATTGGTGGGCTTGGTTTCTTAAGCCATTGCACTTCGACTCCCGCACTGCCTCCCATACTGGAGATAAAGGATCAACATCTTTTGGGGCTATTGACGGAGGCCATTTTGCCTTCAAAAAGCGAGGAATTCCCTACTCCAGAGACGAGAATGGAATATCTTTTAAATCAAATCGAAGGTGCCCTTACAACGGAGGAGTTGGATGGTTATCAAAGGGGTTTAATAATTTTTAAGGGACTGGTCGAACAGACTTTTCTTATGCCTTACGAAGAATTGGATTTCAAAACGCAAAACTATACCATTCTAAGAGCATTGAATCACCCGGGTGAGTTGGGTTTTTTTATGCAAAAAAATCGAAAATGGTCGTTGCATCATTTTAGAACCTCTGAGCGCTATATGACCGAATTTTTAAACTTCGAATTTATCCCCAACCGTCATTTGGGTTGTGTTCCCGTATAAATCCTATAGAAGATGAAGAAAAAAAATCAATTCGATACCATTGTCATTGGAGCAGGTATGTCTGGAGGATGGGCGGCCAAAGAATTTTGCGAACAAGGTTTTAATACTTTACTGTTGGATCGTGGAAGGAATGTTGAGCATCTGAAGGATTATCCTACCACCAATATGTTACCTTGGGAGTTTAAGCATCGTGGAGAAGTTCCCGCCAAAATAAGAGAAGAAAACCCCATTGCAAACAGTTGCTATGCTTTTAGAGAAGACTCCCTGCATTTTTTTGTCAAGGACAAAGAGCATCCCTATGTGCAAACCAAGCCTTTCCAGTGGATTCGTGGCTACCAAGTAGGGGGCAAATCGATCATGTGGGCCCGACAGGTGCAACGCTGGAGCAATATGGATTTTGAAGGTCCGGCTCGAGATGGTTTTGCTGTAGATTGGCCTATCCGCTATGATGACCTTGACTCTTGGTACACTTATGTAGAAAAATTTGTAGGAGTTAGCGGTAATAAAGATGGTTTGGACATACTGCCCGACGGAGATTTTCTCAGACCTTTTGGGAACAACTGTGTTGAGGATTATTTCAGCGAGCAGATGAAAAAACACTACAAAGATCGCCATGTGATCTATGGAAGATGTGCCCACCTTACTGAAAGCAAACCCATTTATGTGGAACAGGGCAGGGGACTTTGTGCCAGTAGAAATGTATGTCAAAGGGGTTGTCCCTTTGGAGGCTATTTCAACGCCAATTCCACCTTGATTCCTTGGGCGATGAAGACAGGGAATCTTACCCTCAAAACCAATAGTGTGGTGCATTCGATCCTCTATGATGAGGATCAGAAAAAAGCTATTGGGGTTCGGGTGATTGATGCCCATACCAAAACCACTACAGAATATTTTGCCAAAGTTATCTTCCTGAATGCCTCGACCCTTAACACCAATCTCATACTATTGAATTCGACTTCGGATCGATTTCCCAATGGTTTGGGCAATGACAGTGGAATGCTGGGCAAATACATCGCTTTCCACAATTACAGAGGGGTAATTTCTGCGACCCACGAGGGACATAAAGATAAGCGTGTTGATGGACAAAAGCCTACTTCGGCCTACCTTCCGAGGTTTAGAAATGTGTACCGTCAGCAAACGGATTTCCTCAGGGGTTATGCCGCCGGTTTTGGTGCCAGTAAAGGAATATATTATGATGCCTCACCCATAGGAGAGGACTTGCACAAAAATCTTTTGAATGTCAAAGAAAAAGACGTTTGGAATGTCAATTCCCATATGATGGGAGAAACCATACCCAAGGAAAGCAATCAAGTGAGTTTGCATGAAAATCTAGAAGACCCATGGGGAATTCCACAGCTCAAAGTGGATGTAGATTATGACGAAAACGATGAAAAGATGCTACAGGATTTCTTTGATGAATTTTCGGAAATGTACTCCAAAGCGGGTTTTACCAAAATCAAAACCAACGATAATGGTCGTATTCCAGGAAATGACATACACGAAATGGGAGGGGTACGAATGGGTCACGATCCCAAAACGTCTTTGCTCAACAAATGGAATCAAATGCACCATTGTCAAAATGTTTTTGTCACTGATGGTGCTTGTATGACCTCGACTTCCACACAAAATCCATCGCTAACTTTTATGGCTTTGACAGCAAGAGCTGCCCATCACGCCATTGCAGAAATGAAAAAAGGAAATATTTAGAGTTCCTTTACACACCTGAATCCAGTGTGTTGTGAACCTGTATCGGGTGAGGATTTCATTTTGGAAGCGACCCGGTATCCCGAACAATAGGTATCGTTGCACAAAAATGATCCTCCTCTAATGATCTTTTGAGCAATATAGGGATTGTAGGGGTC
>Ga0115572_10000091_pt1 | contig 73068 bp, 77 predicted proteins | sample COGITO_mtgs_1206_FD_88681 | JGI IMG/M metagenome (GOLD analysis project Ga0115572, IMG submission 88681) | Pelagic marine microbial communities from North Sea - COGITO_mtgs_120607 | ecosystem: Environmental > Aquatic > Marine > Epipelagic | place: Germany:Helgoland, sampling site Kabeltonne... | reverse complement strand
GTCAGCGCCGATGGTACTTGGGGGTAGACCCCCTGGGAGAGTAGGACGTCGCCCGATTACGCAACACGAAAGCCCCACCCGGACCACAACCGGTGGGGCTTTCAACATTTTTCACCCCCACACACCCCTAGCCTGAGAGCCCATGTCTGCAGAGCGTTCGAACCGATCACCCTCTGGCCGACCGCCCGGTAAGGGAAAGCCTGGCGCAAGCAGTGGAGGGCGTTCGAACGGCAGGTCTGGCGGCGGGCGTTCCGGGTCCGGGCACTCCGGGTCCGGGCACTCCGGTGGCGGTCAGCGCGGCGCTGGCCGGCAGAGCAAAGGCGACAAGTTCACGCCCAAGTGGCGCGAGAGTCTCGATCAGCCGGTGACCGCCGCGCAGAAGCGTGCTGCAGAAGTCGACAAGCGCCGCGGTGGGCCGCGCCCGCCACGGGACCCAGATGCTGACCGGCGGTGGGCAGAGGAACGCGTGACCGAAGAGTGGATTGACGAGGGGCCCGTGCGCGAGGACGCGTCCGCCGCCGCCGAGCGGGCATCATCAGTGGAGCGCCCTCGGCGGGAGGCCCGACCACTTGATCCCGACATCGGCGCCGAACTGGTCGATGCGCTGGGCAACCAACGGGGCGTGCGCCTGTCGGAGCGTCTGGCTCAGGCATCTGAGGCGCTTGACCGCGAGCGTTTCGACGAGGCGCGTCGTATTGCGTCGTCGATCGCTAAGGAAGCACCCTCGGTGTCGGCGGTCCAAGAGGTGCTGGGCCTTGCGTCCTACCGTCTTGGCCGGTACAAGCCGGCGGTTGCAGCTCTCCAACAGGCCCAGGAACTCCACGAGAATCCTGCACTGCTGCCCGTGATCGCTGATGCATATCGCGGTTTACGGCGATGGTCGGCGGTGGAGCGGGTATGGGACCAGATCAAGGCTGCCTCGCCGTCGCAGGAAGTAATGTCGGAGGGGCGTATCGTGATGGCGAGCGCGCTCGCTGACCAAGGTGACGTCGCTGGAGCCATAGCGGTCATGCAGGACGGGCGCAAGCCACCCAAGCGCGTTCGAGAGCACCATCTTCGTGAGTGGTATGTGCTCGGCGACCTCTACGACCGGCTCGGCGAGACGATCACCGCTCGGCGCTGGTTCGGTGCAGTTGCCGACGAGGCGCCCGACTTTTTCGACGTCCATGACCGGCTCCGCGGCCTCGGTCGCTAAGCGGCATCGGACCACCCAAAATGGCCTCGATGCACTTTCGTGCCAATGTGGTTGCGATCGTCACGAACGCAAGGGGGCGCGTCATGGCGTTCGAACGTAGTGACGTGGCCGGAGCGTGGCAGCTGCCGCAAGGTGGCGTTGACGCAGGAGAGACGCCTGAAGAAGCTGCATGGCGCGAGCTCAGCGAGGAGACCGGACTTGGCCGCCAGCAGGTCGAGCTAGTCGGCGAGTTTCCTCACTGGACCGCTTACGAGTGGCCGAACGGCCCACGCAAGAATGGACGAATGGGTCAAGTCCAGCGGTGGTTCACGTTTCTCGTCGTGAACGACGACGTTGAACCCGAACCGGACGGTGCCGAATTTACGTCCTGGAAGTGGGTCAAGCGGAAGTGGCTTGTCGACGAAGTGGTCGACTTCCGTCGCCCGTCGTACCGCCGTGTGCTACTCGATGAAGGAGCTTGATGGCCGACGATTTGTTTGCTGTTGCTGCCGAGACGGCCAAATTGTCGCGGGCGCCGCTGGCCGCACGGCTGCGCCCGCGCTCGATTGACGACGTCGTCGGTCAGACGCACCTGGTCGGTCCTGGGCGACCGCTGCGCCAGCTCGTGGAGTCGGATCGCCTCACGTCTGCTTTACTGTGGGGCCCCCCGGGAACCGGCAAGACCACGTTGGCTCTCGCTGTAGCAGGAACCACCGATAGGGCGTTTGAGCAACTATCGGCAGTCACCGCTGGCGTGAAGGACGTCCGCGAAACAATTGAGCGCGCCCGCCAACGGCTCGGTGAACGAGGGCAAGGCACGATCCTGTTCCTCGATGAGATCCACCGGTTTTCAAAGGCACAGCAGGATGCGCTGCTGCCAGCGGTCGAGGATGGCACACTGACGCTGATCGGGGCAACCACCGAGAATCCATTCTTCGAGGTGAACGCGCCACTGCGCAGCCGATCGACGCTGTTTCGACTCGAACCGCTCGAACCGGCTGACATCGCAACGCTCGTCCGTCGTGGACTGGAGGCTGAAGGGGCGACGGCAGACGAAGATGCCATTGCGCTCCTGGTCGACCGGTCAGGTGGCGATGGCAGGCAGGTGTTGACCTCACTCGAGGTTGCCTGTGCGCTGTCGGATTACACGAGCGTGAGGTTGGCGCACGTCGAGGCGGCGCTTGGAACCAGCGCCCTGCGATACGGGCGCGATGATCACTACGACGTCGTCAGCGCGTTCATCAAGTCAATGCGCGGATCGGATCCCGACGCAGCGATCTACTGGCTCGCCCGAATGCTTGAGGCGGGCGAAGATGCCCGTTTCATTGCGCGGCGGATGGTCATCTTTGCGAGCGAGGACGTCGGATTGGCCGACTCGCGCAGTCTGGAGATCGCCGTCGCCGCGGCGCGTGCCGTCGAACACGTCGGGCTTCCGGAAGCGCAGCTCAATTTGTCGCAGGCGGCTATCCATCTTGCAGCTGCACCCAAAAGTAATCGAGCAGCGCTGGCTATTTGGAACGCACGGGCAGAAGTCCGAGACGGAGCGACCGGTGAGGTGCCCGCTCATCTGCGTGACACTCATTATCAAGGTGCTGCAGCGCTCGGTCACGGTGACAGCTACCAGTATCCTCACGACCATGACAACGGCTGGGTTGCACAGCAATATCTGCCTGACGCATTGGTCGGTCGACGCTGGTACGAGCCGTCGGGACACGGGGACGAACGCGACGTTGGCGAACGAGTGGATGAGCGCCGATGAGCACTGGTGAGATCCTGTTGGTTTCAGCGATTGTTTTGCTGGCGATCGGGTTTGCCTTGCTGATTGTTGTGCTACTCCGCGTGCTTGACGTCACCAACCACCTTCGCACCGAGGTCGCCGACTTGCGTGGCGAAACGCGCATGCTCGTCGATGATCTCCGCGTTTCAACCGATGAAGCCCGCGAAACAGTCGACGAGGCTCGCCAGGACCTGGAACGCTTCGATCGTGTGCTGGGCTCGGCCGAAGCCATTGGTGACGCCGTGGGATCGACTGTGGCGCGCGGTGCGTTTTCGTCGCCGTCTATTAAGGCGGCTGGGTTCGCTCGAGGGGCGTCGCGAACCGTCGCCAGGTTGCGACGGAAGAGTTCATCGGAGCAGAACGTTATTGACGTCAGTCGCCGCGCTGGCGAGTTGCCCCCCGAAGCGAGGAGGAAACAAGCATGATGAAACGACTGACATGGTTCGCTGGAGGGGTGGCCGCGGGTGCCGCGGGAGCAAGTTACGCGAAGAAAAAGGTCAAGGAGAAGGCGGCGCAGGTGTCTCCGGCGGGTGTTGCGCGGTCTGCTGCCGAGCGAGCCAAACAGACCGCCGCCCACGTATTCGACGCCGTGCGTGAAGGGCGCGAGGTAATGAATCAACACGAGGATGAACTCAAGGCAAAGCGAGATGGTCGACTCGTCACCTTGGCCGAGCACGTCGCCCCGGGAGATCAGGTCTTCGTCGATGGCGTTGAGGTCGAGTCCGGACGCGTCATTGTTATGCGCCCCAAGTGAGTAGCGCCCGATGACGGACGAAGTCGTCGCAGCGCTTCAGGAGCAGATCGATCCGGCACGGGTCAGATCGGGGGCCACCGAAACCCGCCTTTACCGGCGTGACGCCTCCAATATGACCGGGCAGGCGGGCGTTATCGTGTTCGCCGAGTCGACCGCCGATGTGCAGGCAGCGGTTTGCGTTGCCGCTCGGCTCGGGTTGCCGTTCCTGGCTCGTGGCTCTGGAACGGGCCTCGCCGGCGGAGCGGTACCGCCAGATGGTGCGATTGTCATATCTACGTCGAAGATGAACCAGATCATCTCGGTGGATGCCGAGAACCGTCAAGCCTGGGTGGAGCCGGGCGTGCTGAACCTTGATCTGTCCAAACAGGTAGCGCATCTCGGCGTGCATTTTGCCCCAGACCCAAGCAGTCAGCAGACGTGCTCAATTGGGGGTAACGTCGCTAATAATTCGGGTGGTCCACACTGTCTCGCCGATGGGGTCACCAGCGCTCACGTCCTCGCTCTTGAAGTCGTTCTTCCCGACGGTTCAATCACTGTGCTTGGTGGTGAGGATCCCGAGCAGAATGGCCTTGACTTGCGCGGGGTCTTCGTCGGTTCAGAGGGGATGTTCGGCGTAGCCACCAAGGTGTGCGTTCGTTTGATGCAAAACCATCCCGATGTGGCAACGATGTTGATGGAGTTCGACTCAGTTGCCGAAGGTGCCCAACTGGTCAGTGACATCATCGCAGCCGGGATCGTTCCGGCAGCAGTCGAAATGATGGATCAACTCTGCTTGCAGGCAGTTGAGGCGTGGCTGCATGCCGGGCTCCCGACTCATGCGGCGGCCGCGCTACTAATCGAGTGCGTGGGAGCAGCGGGCCAGGTCGCGTCGGAGATGGCGCAGATTCGAATGCTCGCAGCTGCGCGTGGTGTGGCGAACGTGCGAATCGCCGCCGACGAGGGTGAGCGGGCCGAGCTCTGGAAGGCCCGCAAGGGGGCGTTTGGTGCGGTGGCCAACGTCAAGCCGAACTACTATTTGCACGACACAGTCGTCCCCCGTGCTCGGCTTGCGGAAGTCATCGAGAAGGTTTACGAGATAACTGCTCGTTACGGCATTGACGTAATCAACGTGTTCCACGCCGGCGACGGGAACCTTCATCCTCTGCTCGTGTACGACGCCCGTGAGGAAGGGACGATTGACAAGGTCCACGATGCCGGACGCGAAATCGTTGCATTCTCGGTTGCAGTTGGTGGCGTTCTGTCCGGCGAGCACGGTATCGGTCTGGAGAAGCGCGACCTGATGCCGCTGATGTTCTCGGAGGTTGACCTATCGGCACAGGAGGCCCTCCGCCTCGCGTTCGACCCGCAGCTGATTGCCAATCCAAATAAGGTGCTCCCGAATCCGGCGACTTGCGGGGACATGCACGAAGTTCCTGACGGCGCGTGGATCTGATGGATCGGACGATCGACGAGTTTGCTGCGGCGGTCGGAACCGTGGACGCCGTCACAGTCGAGGGTGCAGCAACACGTGGGGGAGCGCTACCGGGGGTACCGGCAGTCAATGCCCCGGCCGGGATCGTTCGGATCGATGCGGCAGAGATGGTGCTTGAATGCGGGGCCGGAACACCAATGAATGAGGTTCATACAGCGCTCGCCGAGGTGGGTCAAACCGTCTCAATTCCTAGTGGCGGAACGATCGGCGGCGCTTTAGCCTGCGGTATCAGTGACATCACGCGGCTCGCCCACGGGCCGATGCGCGATGTGTTGTTGCAGACACAGTTCGTCGGGGCGTCGGGGAAAGTGACCAAAGCGGGCGGACCTACGGTCAAGAACGTGAGCGGGTTCGACCTCTGCCGGCTACTCGTCGGGGCGTATGGAACGCTCGGTTTCTTCGGCGAAGTGATCGTTCGGACTAGGCCCCTTCCTCGGTCAAGCCGATGGTTTACAACGGACAGTGATCCTTTTGAGTTGCTTGCCGGCTTGTATCGGCCGGTTTCCATTCTGTGGGATGGCAAGACGACCTGGCTGCGCCTGGACGGTGACCCCGGTGATGTCGATGTCGCCGCATCCGGCTTCCGGTTGAGGCAAGTCGATGGGCCACCTCCGCTACCGGGTCCGCATCGTTGGTCGGTTCCCCCTGGTGAGCTTCGTGCGCTGCGCTCGGAGATTCCCGGCAGTTTCGTTGCGCAGATTGGCGTCGGCGTCGTGCATCGAGTGGAGCCGCAGCTCCGTGGCCCGGTTGATCCAGCCATTCGTCAGCTGCACGATCGGATCAAGCAACATTTTGATCCGTCGGGCCGTCTGAACCCTGGACTGGATCCACTCGCCGTCGGCATCAGGTCGTGACTCGGGCATACGTCGACCGCCGGGTCACCGACATGACTTGGGCGACCGAAGCCGCAGTGCACGCTGCGAAGCAGTGGAAGTTGCCAGCGCCGGTCACGATTCGGCAAGGGATGAACGCCATCTTCCAATGCGGCGACACCGTGCTTCGTGTGGCGACGCCCAACGCATCTGCCCAGGCGTCGCTCGACCTTGCCGAAACCCTCGCCGATCAGGAGATCGGCGTTCTTCGAAGCCGACGTGCGGCCCCAATCGAGGTGAACGGGTTCGAAGTCACTGCGTGGCCGTTCGTCGAAGCGGTTCCGGCGCCGATCGATTGGGTGGCAGTCGGTGCGATTGTGCGAAGGGTTCACGACGTTGCTGCGTCATCGCTTCCGGCCCAGCTCCCGCAGCCGTCGCCAACTGACTTTCCGTGGTGGGATCACGCGACGATGCTTGCCGAGGTCGGCTCGAGGCTTGACGCTAGGGCGGAGGCGGGAATCCGCGCCGCGATCGAGCGACACCGAGGTTGGGATGACTTCGTCGGGTCTGACCGCGTCGTTGTCTGTCACGGTGACGTCCATCCAGGAAATGTAATCATGGGTGTCGACGGGCCGGTCCTGATCGATTGGGACTTGCTGTGCCTTGCACCGAGAGGATGGGACCACGCGGCTCTGATGACGTGGACGGCCCGGTGGGGAGGAGATCCCAATGTGTACGAAAGTTTTGTAGACGGCTACGGATGGTCTGCCCGAGACGACCGTCATGCCGAGGCCTTTGCCGAGCTCCGGCTGGTGGCGGCGACGCTTATGCGATGGAAGGTCGCTCTCGTCGACCCTGCGGCTCGGCTTGAGGCCGAGCGTCGTCTCGCGTATTGGCGTGGTGATGCTGATGCGCCCGCGTGGCGGCCGCAGTGAGGTGATTGACTACTGGATCGTGCCAGCAGGACTCGAGGTCAAGAACTCACCCACCGGAGCTGGTCGCGGGGTCTTTGCGTTGCGTGATTTCAAGAAGGGCGAAGAGATCGAACGGTGCCCGATGCTGGTGGCCAATCCCGATCGCGGTGACGCTCTCGAAGCGGGCGCAGAGGGCTACGTCTTCGGGTGGGGTGACGGTCGTACAGCGCTTGCCCTCGGCTACGGATCGCTCTATAACCACTCCTACGACTCGAACGCCACGACGCTCGAGACCGGTGACGAGTTGGTGATCACGGCGACGCGGAGGATAAGAGTCGGCGACGAGATCTATATCAATTACATGGGAACCGCACAGACCGGCGTCTGGTTCGATGTGCTGTGAGTCAGCGGGGCTGGCAGATGGGGCAGTGATAGCTGGTTCGGTTGGCGATGTCGAGTCGTTGTATCTCGCTCCCACAGCGAAGGCACGAGTTGCGCTTGTAGGCGTATGTAGCCTCGCTGCGTGGGATTCGCTTGCCGCGGGGAACCCCCGATTCTTCGCGAGACACCGTGAGGATGCGGCCGTCTTTGACGCCTTGTCTTAGCATGCCGGTGATCGTCGCCCATAGCGCCTCCAACTCGGCAGCGTCGCATTCCTTTCCGGGGCGCAGAGGATGGATTTCGCAGACGAAGAGGGCTTCGGCCCGGTAAACGTTGCCGACGCCAGCAACGACTGACTGATCCATCAGAAGATCGCCGATGCTGCGTGACGACTTGGCAATCTTGTCGTACATTCGCTGCGGATTCTGACGCGGCTTGATCGGATCAGGTCCAAGCCGCGCAAGGATCCTTTTCCGCACCGACGGATCATCGACGGTGCAGGCTGTCGGACCGTTCAGATCGACGGTCACATCGGGCGCGACGATCCGCATCCGCACTGCGCCTTGCGGCTCCGGTGGATCGTCTGTTTTATGTACCCGATACTTGCCGAACAGGCCGAGGTGAACGTGCCCTATCTCGCCGGTCGACCAGCAGTGAAACAAGTGTTTCCCGTGGGCTTCGATCCGTTCGATTGTCGCACCATCGACCCGCTCAGCATCGGCAGCGAACCGGCCCTGCGGGCTCGACACAGCGACTGGCATGCCGACGATCAGCTTGCTGTGGTCACGGGCAATCTTGGCGATGGTGTGGCCTTCGGGCACGACCGGAAGGTACCGCTTCGTAACACCGGGCGCGCATTTCAGGTCACTTCGCGAGCTGAGATGCGACCACGGAGCAAAGTCCGGCGAGCTCATCGAGCATTAATACGAGATCCAAACGCTCGCGTTGCGAGATTGGGTCAGTAGTCGCGTGCAGCCGGTCGCGTGCCATGGCCGGTGTTTCCGGTTCTTCCAGTGCGGTGCCCGATCGGTGACTCGACGGCCCCCGCAAAATTGCGCCGCTAGCCCTGCCGCTGCTTCGAAACTCCGAGTCTGCCAAATTGGTTATTTTGTAACAGAACTCCGCAAATCTCGCCTTGGTCGCCGCTCGGGACGACTGAGCCCAGTCGCATGTGTAGCGCTGATAGGCTCGTAGCTCCGTCACAAGGAGATGTCATGAAAGTCAAAATTCCACTGGTCCTGTTGCTTGCGATTGTTTCGGCCCTCGGCTACGCGCTCGGCACCGAAAACGGACGCGCGCAACGCGACGCAATGCTCATCAAGATGGGCCGCAAGGATGCAATGGATTCGGCTGACGCAACCGATGCAGCTAGCGAATCTGCGGCTGACGCAGTCGAGACAGCTACCGAATCCGTTTGAGGCTTATACCCCTGCGAGCCCGTCGCAACCCGGGTTCATAGCGGCGAAGCTTCGCCCTAGGGGTCGACATCTGAGATGTGACACTGGCCGTGACCGCAGGTCTGGTCGCCGGCTGCTAGCCACGGAGACCTTCTAGCCGGTCACGTTCTTCACCGTAATCCTTGACCGGTCCGTGTTTCTTTTGACCGGCCCGTGGCCGCCCCAGAACGTGTCTTATAGGTGAGCGGCACTCAAGCATTAGGCGGATGATTTTGCGTCGTTTGTCGCCGTAGCCGTCACACGCGGTCGTCCGTAATGTTCGCCGCGTAGTATCTCTTCTGTGCTCAATCTCGATAACGAGAAGTTGTCCGCGTGTGTGTCGTGCGGGCTGTGCCTGCCGCACTGTCCGACGTTTCGGGTGACAGGCGAAGAGTCTTACTCGCCGCGCGGCCGGATCGACGCGATGCGCGGCGTGCAAAACGGTGATGTCCCTGTCGACGTCGAGTTCGTCGACTTTATGGAGACCTGCGTGCAGTGTCGGGGGTGCGAACCAGCCTGCCCAAGCAATGTCGAATTCGGTGCGCTTATGGAGCAGACACGGACGACGCTCGCCATCGAGCGACGGATCACGCCATGGTGGCAGCGCCTCGGCTTCCGAGTGCTAAGGCATCATCGGCTCCTCCTAGCCGGTTCCTCATTGCTGGCCGCTGCGCAGCGGGTCAAATTAGTGCCGTCGCGGCTGGGTCTTTCGGAGTTGCCGGTTCGTCGTCCCCCGGCGCTCTCCTCGACGGGCAATGATCTTTGGCTCTTCACGGGCTGCGTAATGGATGCGTGGCAAAGATCGACGCATCTGGCCACCGCCGAGCTTATTGGCGCCACAGGCACGACGTACCGCGTGCCCGAGTCGGGTGGGGCGTGTTGTGGAGCTCTCCATGTTCATGCCGGGCTTCACTCAGAGGCTGTCGCACTGGCCAAGCGAGTGATGGCGTCAATGCCCGGAGATGCGGCAATCGTGGTGAATTCAGCTGGGTGTGGCGCAGCTCTGAAGGATTACGGCTCGATCGTCGGTACCGATGATGCCGCACGTTTCTCTGAGCGCGTTGTCGATGCCAGCGAATGGCTCGCCAAGCGGGTCGATCTGCTCCCCCCGGCCCTGGGAATTCGAGAGAGGGTCATTGTGCAAGATCCTTGTCATCTGCGGCACGTCCAGCGCGTTGAACAATCGGTGCGAACGTTACTCACGCACGTCGCTGACGTAGTCGAACTTGACGACGACGGTTTGTGCTGTGGCGCAGGTGGCGCCTACTCGGCGCTGCAGCCCAAACTTGCGTCTGATATCCGGGACCGCAAGGTGGCGTCAATCGACCGCGCGCTGCAGGCACACCCCGCAGATGTGGTGGCCAGCGCTAACCCAGGGTGCTCAATGCACCTCGCCGGAGTACTCAACAGCCGGGGCTTGCGAGTGTCTCACCCCGTCGACGTTGTTGCCGATGCTCTGCGAAGCTGACGCGATTCGCATGGCCGACTACGAGAACTTCGCCGAACGGCTAAACCAGATCGCCGAAGAACTCGACGACGCTGCATTCGACCGGCTGCGAGAAGCGGTGGCGGAGGGTGAGGTAGAGCGACCTCGCAGTGACAAGACGTTGATGCAGGCGCGCCGCTCGATCGTGAAAGCATCGCTTCTCCTCCGGTCGATCAAGGAATAAACGCAGTGGGAGTCGGCCAGCCATTGACCCGGCCGATCAGCGCAATCAGATCGCCGAAACCATGCTTGTCGAACTTGAGTCCGATGCGGGCGAGGTCGAGATGATCGTCGTCTCGGCGCTCGGCCTGTGTGGGCTCCGCACGCTCAATTGACCCAGATGAAACGAGATGGGCGAAGTGCTCGTTTAAATCGGCAAGCTGCGCGTCGTCGGGTCCGCGCTGCAGTCTGACCACAAGACGCTCGCCGACGAATCGGATTGAGTGGTAGTTGGAATAGAAGTGCTCGATGATCTTGCAGGCCTTGTCACACGAGTTGGTGATTGTGTAGAGCCCGGTGTCGTCAGGTGACACGAGACCACGTGCGATGAGCTGTTCGCGAATGAACTCTTCAACTTGCTCCCAATAGGGGTCGCCGGGTGCGTCAAGCAGCACGATTGGCACCGGAAGGCTCTTACCCGTCTGGACGAGGGTGAGAAGTTCGAAGGTCTCGTCGAGCGTCCCGAACCCACCAGGGAGGCTAACGAATGCTTGCGATTCCTTAATCAGCATCAGCTTACGGGTAAAGAAATACTTCATCGAAACGTGCTTGTCGTCGCCTGCGATGATGTCGTTTGCGCCGCTTTCGAACGGGAGTCGAATCGAAACACCTATCGATCGCTCTCGTCCCGCTCCTTCCATCCCGGCCTGCATGATTCCCGGGCCGGCCCCGGTGACGGTCATCCAGCCGCGATCGGCCAAGAGCGCAGCAAGATCCTGGGCTTGAGCGTAGAGAGGGTCGTTTGGCTTGATTCGCGCCGAGCCGAAAATTGACACTTTGCGCTCATGCGCGTAAGGAGCGAACATTTGGTAAGCAGCGCGCATCTCGGTGAGTGCCGCTGTGGCAATCTTGAGGTCCAATGTGTCAGGGTGATCGCCGATCAGACCGATCGCTTCGGAAACAAGTGATTCCGCCAGCCGAACATTCTCAGAAACTCCTAGTTCGGAAACGATTGCTTGCGCACGCGGATCGATCGGATCAGGTACACCTTGTCCCATGAGTACCGGACCCTACGACCCTGATGAGGTGGTCGACCACCCTGCCGAGGATGATCGCTTGCGCGGACGTTTTAAGAGCGACGCATCGGCGCCGTCGTTATCGCATGGTCTCGGACTCGGCCTGCTCGCAACCGCAGCAGGCCTCGGCGTGGCTGAACTGGTCGTCGGTCTGGTTGAGGGATCGTCCTCGCCGGTTGTGCCGGTCGGCCAAGAGTTCATCGATTACACGCCGGCATGGCTGAAGAACTGGGCTATCGAACAATTTGGAACCGACGACAAAGCGGTCTTGGTGGCGGGCGCACTGGTCGTCATCGTGTTCCTCGGAGGGATCATCGGTGTGCTGGCGGCTCGCGGCGCGAAGCGCACGGCTTACGGCCTGACGATCGCTGTTGGGTTGGTCGGCGCATGGGCGGTAGCTGTCCGGCCAGAGCCGACGTTCACGAAGTTGCTGCCGACATTGATCGGGACCGCTGTGTCGCTCGGTGTGCTTTGGTGGCTTGCGCCTCGACGAGGACCCGTAGGCACCGCCGGTGGACCGACGATGATCGGCCCAGATCGGCGTCAGTTCCTTCAAGGAGTTATCGGTATCGGATCGATCGCAGCGATCACCGGAGGGCTCGGATGGTCGATTCGGCGGCGCTTCGAAATTGACCGGGAGCGCTCGGAAGTCGTGCTCCCGACGGTCTCGCCCGATCAAGCAGCGCCAGCCGCGATCGACGAATTCTCACTCGGAGTCGAGGGAATCGAATCGTTCGTCGTGCCGAACGATCGTTTCTACCGAATCGACACGGCGCTCGTTGTCCCTCAGGTGGCCATCGATTCCTGGAAATTAAACATCGATGGGCTAGTCAACAACCCCATCGAGCTCACGTTTCAGGATTTGCTCGACCGGCCGCAGATTGAGCGCTACATCACACTCTCGTGCGTTTCGAACCAAGTCGGCGGCAATCTCGTCGGCAACGCACTCTGGCAAGGTGTTCGTTTCGCCGACATTCTCAACGAGGCCGGATTGAAGGATGGGGCAGAACAGGTCGTGTCGCGCTCGGTCGACGGGTGGACCTGCGGCTCACCGATCGAAGCAATCATGGACGGACGTGACGCCATGCTGGCGATCGCAATGAACGGCGAGCCGCTCCCCGCCGACCACGGATATCCGGTGCGGATCGTCGTTCCAGGACTGTTCGGTTATGTCTCCGCCACCAAATGGGTCACCGACATTCAACTCACCCGCTGGGAGGACTTCGACGCTTACTGGGTGCCCCGCGGATGGTCGAAGCGCGGACCCGTCAAGACGATGGCGCGCATCGACACGCCACGTTCAGGGGCGAAGCGCGAAGGCACCGTCGCGATCGGCGGCGTGGCGTGGGCAGTGCATCGCGGAGTCGAGGCAGTCGAGGTTCGAGTCGACGCGGGCGAGTGGCGACAAGCTGAGTTGGGATCGGTTCCCTCAGTCGACACCTGGGTTCAGTGGGTGTACCAGTGGGACACCAGTGACGTTGAGCGGGGTGACCATGCCATCGAAGTGCGTGCGATTGACGGCGACGGCGACCCGCAACCCGAGGAACCCAAAGCGGTCGCTCCGAATGGCGCCCAAGGATATCACCGCATCATCCTCGACATCTCCTGATCCGACGCGGCGAGCCGGTTCGTATCGACGGGCCAGGCAAGCCGGCGTCGAGGCGTCAGATGTCGAGGGTGGCGGCCTTGGCCTCGAGAGCAGCGATCAGCTCGTCGAACGCTGCGGCGAAGCTGGCGACACCCTCGCGCTCAAGTTGGTCAGCAACGTCATCCATGTCGATGCCCACCCGCGCAAGATTTGCCCAGATCGCCTCGGCATGATCAACGTCCGAGTCGACGCGCCGGGCCACGGTGCCGTGGTCCACGAAGGCGTCGAGCGTGGCGTCGGGGAGCGTGTTGACCGTGTCGGGACCGATCAGTTCGTCTACGTAAAGTGTGTCGCTGTAGGCGGGGTTCTTCGCGCCGGTCGACGCCCACAGCGGTCGCTGAACACGGGCGCCTCGTGCAGCCAATGCATCCCATCGATCCCCAGAGAACTTTTCCTTGAACAGCTTGTACGCCAGTTTCCCCTGAGCAAGGGCGGCCGAGCCGCGAAGGGCGAGGGCATCGTCGGAGCCGTTCGCCTCAAGCCGTTTGTCGACTTCAACGTCGACCCGGCTGATAAAGAAGCTGGCAACACTCGCCACGTGTGACAGATCGAAATCAGGATCGGTAGCAAGTTGTTCGAGTCCAGCAAGGTAGGCCTCGATCACTTCTTCGTAGCGGGAGAGAGAGAAGATCAACGTCACGTTGATGCTGCGGCCCTCCGCGATCATCTGCTGGATCGGAGCGAGACCAGCCTCAGTGGCGGGGATCTTAACCATTAGGTTGCGACGGTTAATTCGCTCGTGCAGGCTGCGCGCAGCAGCTTCGGTGCCTGGTCCATCGTGCGCCAGATCGGGAGCGACCTCAACGCTGACGTAGCCGTCGACGCTGTTTGAGTGGTCGTACACCCTCGAGAACACGTCGCAAGCGCCGTGGATGTCACGGATCACGAGCGACCAGTAGTGATCGACAGTCGAGCCGCCGTCGCCGGCGATCTCGACGAACTGTTCGTCATAGTCCGACGAACCCTGGATCGCCTTCTGAAAGATCGAAGGGTTCGACGTCAGGCCGCGTGCCCCGCTATCGCGGATGTCGACGAGCTTGCCGGACGTGATGTAGTCCCGCCGTAGATTGTCGAGCCACGCGCTTTGCCCTTCCTGTTCGTACAGGTCGTACAGTCTTCCGCTCATAATTCGTACTCCGTTTGTTCGCAGATGGTGTCAGTTGACGAGGAAGGCTGCGGTTTCCGCAACGTGCTCGGCGTTAATGCCAAGCATCTCAAGGACGAGACCGCCTGGTGCGCTGGCACCAAAACGGTCGATGCCGACCGATGCGTCGGCATGGGTCGACCACCCGAAGGTGACACCGGCTTCGACTGAGAGAACCGGGACGTCGTTCGGTAGGACCGATGCACGGAACTCGTCGCTCTGCGCTTCGAATCGGTCGACCGAGGGCATCGACACCACGCGTGCCGCAATGCCGTCACCGATGAGCGCCTCGGCGGCCTGGTTGCAGACGGCGACCTCACTCCCCGTGCCGAGGAGCACGACCTGGGGTGCGCCGTCGGTGTCGCGCACGATGCCAGCGCCACGCTCGACTGCAGAGCCATCAGTCGTTACCTCAATGTTCTGCCGGCTAAGGATCAGGGCAGACGGCCCGTCATGTCGGACGACGTCAGCCCATGCCTGGATCGTCTCATTACCGTCTGCGGGGCGCACGACGTGGAGATTCGGGATCGCCCTTAAGCTGGCGAGTTGCTCGACCGGCTGGTGAGTCGGGCCGTCCTCGCCGACGCCCACGGAGTCGTGAGTGAACACAAAACACACCTTGGCGCCAGATAGGGCGGCGAGGCGGATCGATGGCCGCATGTAGTCGGCAAACACGAAAAACGTTGCGGTGACGGGGAGGACTCCGCCGTGCAGCGCAAGACCGACCCCAATGGCGCCCATTGCGTGCTCGCGAATGCCGTAGTGCAGGTAGCGGCCATCGGGAGCGCTCATCGAGAACGGATGTGACGCGCTTAAGGCGACACCGTTGCTGCCCTTTAAGTCGGCCGATCCAGCCATTAGCCCTGGCAACTTTGGACCGGTTGCATCCAATGCGGTCTGGATGGCCTTGCGGGTGGCGAGTGACTCGCCGAGCTCGTAGCTCGGAAGGTCGGCGTCCCACCCCTTGAGGCCGGTTGCGTTCTGTGCGGCGATCCACTCCGGTGACGTCGGCTCCCACCTAATGGCGCGTACGGCTGACGCCCGCTCGGCGACGTGGCCGCGATATGCCGCCACCAGATCGTCGGGGGCCCAGAACGGCTCGTCAGGAATCCCCATGACCTCCTTGGTTGCGGCGACGTCTTCGGCCGAGAACGGGTTGCCGTGGGCGTTATGGTCGTCCTCCCATTTCGGCGACGGGCGCGCAACGTGTGTGCGTAACACCAGGAACGACGGCTTGGGAGTCGCTTTGGCAGCGTTGAGAGCTGCTTCGAGGGCGTCGAGATCATCGGCGACGTCACCGAGCTCGACGACATCCCATCCGTAGGCCCGGAACCGTGAGGCCATGTCGACGCTGGTGGTGAGGTCGGTGTCTCCGTCGATCGTGATCCTGTTGTCGTCGAAGATGCAAACCAGGTGACCGAGCCCGAGGTGTCCGGCGAGGTCCGCTGCTTCGTGACTGATGCCCTCCATCATGCAGCCGTCTCCGGCGATAACGAACGTGTGGTGATCGACCGCATCGGCACCGAAACGGGCTCGCTGGTTGGCCTCGGCGATGGCCATGCCGACCGCGTTAGCGAAACCTTGGCCAAGTGGGCCGGTGGTGACTTCGACGCCGGCCGTATGGCCAACCTCTGGGTGGCCGGGAGTCGCCGATCCCCACTGACGAAAATTTCGCAAGTCGTCGAGTTCAAGTCCGTAGCCGCACAGAAATAGCATCGCGTATTGCATGATCGACACGTGCCCATTCGAGAGCACGAAACGGTCACGATCACTCCAGTGGGGGTCACCCGGGTCGTGACGCATGACGCGACTGAAGAGAACGTGGGCAAGTGGAGCGAGCGCCATTCCGGTTCCCTGGTGGCCGCTGTTCGCGACGAGTGGGCCATCCATGGAGACCCCACGGATCATCGAAATGGCTTGCGAATCCTGCTGCTCAGTCAACGACACGAGCGCGACATTAGTGGAGTAGGTCAGTTCAGCGTCAGAGCAATCCGAAATCGTCAGCCTTCAGCAGGAGGGAGGAGGGTGAACGGCACGATGTGCCAGGCCTCTTTGTCGACGCGACAATGGGCGAACACCGGCCCGTACTCACTGAAATCGAGCTCACCCTTGACGAGGCGGTAGGTGAACTTGCCCGGCTCAACTGTGAACGGACTGACGTTGCGGGCCACTTGCTCGCTTTCCTCGTTGACACCACGACGGAAAACCACCTCAAACACACCGCTGCCGGACTCGCCTGGGGGGCAGAAGATCAACGCGACCAAGTGGGGACTGAGCGTGATGGGCACCGGTGATGGACTCGCCTGGGAGAACATCACGCCGGTCATGTCGATGCGTGTCGAAGGCCCAGGTGCCTGACGCATCTCGAAGTTCTCAACAAAGAGGGCGGAGACGATCTGCATGTTGTTGGATCGTACCGAGACGGTGTTAGACGGCTACCGGCTCCACTGGCGCAGTTGGGAGAAGACCTTTGACTTATGCGAAGCAAGAATCAACAATCGTGGGTGGATCGCAAAGCCCAACGGCGGGATTCGCCTGAATCTCGGTAGCGAATCGGTGAGATGTCACGACCTGATGGAAACTTGAGACGAGTAGTGAGCGACTGCAGGTGTGGGCTCGCCGGTATTGGCGTGCCGGGGACAGAGGCGGCCGGGATCACGCCGCGAGAAGGTTCGACGTCCGCTTGGGTCACATCCAGCGGAGCGGGACGCATGCGATGACGCGGTATGAGCCAAGGATCGGCACTGGGCCAAACAACCTTGAGTCAACCGCCGCCACATCGGTGTTATCGGACGCAATCCGCATGGCGGAGCGGTCGACTGACTCGACGCGTTTGACGAGCCACAGCCCAGGTTCGCCAGGGTGCTCGACACAGCGCAATTCGCCCGGGCGCACCCGATTTTGTCGAAGCCCGATGAGACCTTGGCCTGCGATCAACGTCGGTTCCATCGACCGGTCGGCGACCACGAAGCGACGCAACGGCCACTTCGCGCTGCGAGACCGAGGATCAGCTGGGCATTGGGTCACGCCGGGAGTGTAGGTTTTGCTACGAACCCATCGGGGACGCCGCGTGTTGTTCCCGCCCGAGAAATCCCCCAAGGAGAACCACATGTTTGGCAAGCTCTTCGCTTCCGCCACCGTTGCCCACGCCCACTGCGACCTTTACTGCGGAGTGTACGACCCGGCGCAGGCCAAGATTGAGGCATTGTCGGTCGTCAAGACCGCCAAGAAGTACGCCGAGTCCGATGACGACGTTTTCCGTGCGCGCTGCATTTCCATAAAGGAGGAGCGAGCTGAGGAAACCAAACATCACCTGATGGTGCTGTGGGCCGACTTCTTCGCCCCGGCCCACTTCGAAGAGTTCCCGCAGCTACACGAGCTGTTCTGGAATGCAATCCACCAGGCCGGCGAGGCCAAGAAGTCGATGGACCCCACCGTCGGCGAGCGGCTTGTCGGCTATATCGATGAGATCGCCGAAATCTTCTGGAAGACCGAGAAGGCGCAGGCCATGGGCGTCTACCCGCCCGGCTGACATCGGAATCTGAGTTTCCCGAATCCACCGTGTCCCCTTGCGGGATCGGTGGGTTTGGTTGTTTTCGGCGGCGATAACGTCACTCTTCTATGCCAGATGATGCCGTGGCCACTGATCGGTCGACGCGACAGCAGATCTTGGACGCCGCTCGAGACTGTTTTTCGTACACCGGCTACAGCGCTACTTCACTAAACGACATCGCCGCCGAAGTAGGCATCCGGCGGCCCAGCTTGTTGCATCACTTCGCGTCGAAGGAAGCGCTATATGAGGAAGTCTTCGAGCAGCTGCTGGCCAATTGGTTCTCGCGGCTAGCCGACTCGATTATGGCGCCATCAAGGGGGCTGGAGAAGGTCGAACAGGTGCTTGACGCCGGCTTCGGGTTCTTTGCAGACAACCCCGCCTACGTCACCTTGATGCGGCGTGAGGCGATCGACGGGGGAAGTCACCTCGCCATCGATCTCGCTGCGACCCTGCGCCCGATGTTCGACGAGGCGGTCGGCTATTTCGAACGAGAGATGGCGGCAGGCGTGTTTCGCGACCAAGACGCAGCACAGCTACTGCTCACCGGCTACGGCGCGCTTTTGAGCTACTTCTCTGATGCACCTTTCCTCGAAGGGTTGCTCGACGAGAGCCCGCTCGCCGATGCAGCGCTTGCCCGCCGGCGTACACACATCATCGAATTTTTTCGATCCGCATTGGACCCGTCATGACATCGATACGTGCCGCCAGCTTCGAACCACTCGACGACGAGACAACACGGCGCTGGATGCGGTTCGGGAAGAGCGGCACCACGACCTACCCGATGCTTCTTGGCCTGGTGGTCGAAGACGTCAGGCGCGACTTCTGCCGGATGCGGCTGCCGTTCCGTAATGAACTTCTGCAGGCGGCCGGCGTGATGCACGGGGGCGCGGTCGCATCGCTGCTCGACCACGTGATGGTTCCAGCAGTCGGTGCGGTCCTTGAGCGGGGCGCGAGCTACTCGACGGTCGACATGCATGTGCAATACATGCGCGGCATCGTTGGTGGCGACCGTGCGGAGGACGCAATTGCTGAAGGTTGGGTGACCCGCCGCGGGCGTCGCACAGTCTTTTGTGAGGCGGAGGCTTTCGGTTCCGTCACCGGCGACCTACTGGCCAAGAGCGTACTCACCTACGCAATTTCCTCCTCCAAGGTTTGACGCGCAACCCGCTACCGGGCCACGTCACCAAACTTGAGGTCGGTGGTCGGTCTCAATCGCGAGTGTTGTTGGGACGAGAAGCGTGATACGGATGGGCCAGCGTGCGATAGGGAAGTGCGGCATTGACAGTGTCGGCGGCACCGGCGAAAGTACGGTGAAGGACGATGTCTGGATCCACGACTTTGTCCGAACGCGCCTCGAAAGCCCTTCTTGCGGCCTACGGGCTCCCAATCGCGCCAGAGCGATTCGTCGACTCGCCGGCGGCGGCGGGAGATGCTGCTGATGAAATCGGGTATCCGGTCGTGGCGAAACTTAACGGTGACGCGATTGCCCACAAGACCGAACGTGGGCTCGTAAAACTGCGCCTTGGCGACCGAGCGGCAGTCGAGGCTGCAGCCAGTGACCTACTTGCGGCGGCGACGCCAGTTGACGGCAATGTCGACGTGCTCGTTGCGCCCATGGTGTCGGGTAATCGGGAGCTGATCGCTGGTGTCGTCCACGACGGTCAGTTTGGCGCGATGGTGATGCTTGGCATCGGCGGCATCCTGGCCGAAGCGATTGCCGACGTCGTATTCCGGCCTGCGCCGCTCGACACGCCGACCGCAATCGAGATGATCGATGGACTCTCCACGCAGAAGCTTCTCGGCGAATTCCGTGGTGAGGCGGCGGTCAAGCGCGACCAGCTAGCCGCCGTGCTAGAAGGCCTCGGCCAGTTGGCGTTTGATCGACCGGATGTGCTCAGTGTTGACATCAACCCGCTCATCGTGGAGCCATCGGGAGACCTGCTGGCGGTGGACGGTCTCGTCGAGATCGGGAACGCTACTTCAACCCAACCGACGCAACCCACGCTGCGGACGCGCCCAACCGACGAGCAGTTTCGAGCGTTATTTGAACCGCGCGGTGTGCTGGTAACCGGGGCGTCAACACATCCCGGAAAGTTCGGTTTCGTCTCACTACACAACCTTCTGTCCAACGGGTACGGGGGCAAAGTATTCGGCACCAATCTGAAGGGTGAGAACGTGTTGGGTGTCGACACCGTCGCCGACATCGAGTCCCTGCCCGACGATGAGATCGATCTAGTTTTCGTCTGCACGCCCGCCGCCGCAAATCCTGAGCTGTTGCGAGCCTGCGCGGCTAAAGGCGTGAAGGCAGCGTTTCTCACCTCCGCCGGGTACGGGGAGGCTGGCGACGACGGCATTAAGGCACAGGCCGACCTGGTCGCGCTCGCCGACGAACTCGGAATCCTGCTGGCAGGCCCAAACGGTCAGGGTGTCGTGAGCACACCGGTCGAGATGTGCCTCCAGATCGTTGCTCCGTATCCCCCGAAGGGCTCGATTGGCGTCGCAAGTCAGTCCGGGAATTTCGTGTCGAGCTTCCTCAACCATGCTCGCGCAACCGGAGTTGGCATTAGCCGTGCCGTTTCCGCAGGCAACGCCGCCGCGGTCGGCGTCGCCGACTATCTCGATTTCTACGCGGACGACCCGTCGACCACGGTCGGGCTGGCATACGTCGAAGGCATCACCGATGGACGCGGCCTGATGGACCGCCTTGCCGCTGCGGCATCCCGGAAGCCGCTCGTGGTAGTCAAGGGAGGGTCCACCGAAGGCGGCGCGCTGGCGGCAGCCAGCCACACAGGAGCGCTTGCTGCCGATGACAAGGTCTTCGACGGAGCATGCCGCAGTGCCGGCCTTACCCGTGCCGACAGTATCGAATCAGCCTTCGAAGCCGCAGCATCATTCGCCACTCAGCCGCTGCCAGCCGGACCGAACACCGTCGTACTAACGACGGTCGGCGGCTGGGGTGTCGTCACCGCCGACGCGATCACGCGAGATCCCGATCTGGTGCTCCTTGCATTGCCCGAAGATTTGCTTGCAGCAATCGATCAAAAGCTTCCGCCGCGTTGGAGCCGGAACAACCCGATCGACTGTGCTGGCGGTGAGACCCGTGACACGATTCCCGAAGTGATGGAGCTCGTTGCGACGCACCCCGAGGTCCATTCGATCGTCTATCTCGGGCTCGGCATCCAATCGAATCAGGCGCAAATGATGCGTCACGGCACCTTCTACCCGGACCATGGCCTTGAACGCATTGTCGAGTATCACGAGCGCCAGGACACCCGTTTTGCCGAGGCGGCCCACGATCTCAGCATGCAGACCGGCAAACCGATCCTCACCTCAACCGAACTTGCCGTCGCCGACCCATCCAATGCGGGCCCGCTCGCCATCCGCGCGTCGGGGCGCCTGTGTTACCCGAGTGGCGAGCGGGCCGTCACGGCGCTGGGTCACATGTTGCGACGGGTGCAATATCTTGAGGCCCGTTCCCGGTGAGCGGACCCGCCATGGAGCGTCTTGCGGAGCAGCGCCGGTCACCAAGCAGCCGCGGGCCGGGACCATTCATCGTGCTCGGCATATTCGCGCTCGTTCCGGCGCTAGTACTCTACGCGATCTTCGCCTGGGCAGACCGGCGTGTCGGTGACAGCGTGGCCGCACCGCCGCCGCCATCAACGATTGTCGACCCGCCGCTTCCCGACGAACCGTTGCGCAACGCGGTGCTCAGCTTCCGGCGACTTCCGGCAGTCGTGTCTCGCGATGTGAACGTGGACGGGTTCGTCTCGGTCGTCGCGGCGTTCGGTCCAACCCTCAACGACCGAAGCTGCACAGCGATCAGCGTCGACGGCAATGACGTGGGCGAGCGGAACAAGGACCTCCCGGTTATTCCTGCGAGTACGCAGAAGATTGTGGTGGCGGCCGTCGCACTGGACGTGCTCGGCGAAGACCATCGGTTCACCACCGAAGTCGTCGTGTCCGAGGAGCCCGTCGATGGCGTGGTCGCAGGTGACCTCGCCCTCGTCGGTGGCGGCGATCCGCTGCTGTCGTCCGACTGGTATCCGATGTCGAATCTCGAGCGTCGTCCGGTCCTCAACCCGACGTCACTCGATGCACTCGCCGATTCGGTTCAAGCCGCTGGTGTCTCTGTCGTTGGGGGTTCGGTGCTCGGTGATGGAAGCCGCTATGACGACGAATTCTTTGCGCCGGGTTGGGGTAACGGTGTCGCTGGTCTTGAGGCGGGGCCGTATGACGCGTTGATGGTTAACGACGCGCGGGTGCTTGGCGAGGATCGCAGGGCCGACGACCCCAACAGTGCTGCTGCACGTGAGTTCACCAGGTTGTTGCGCGATCGTGGCATCGTCGTCGCCGGCGAGGCTACCGCTGGATCGCTGCCTACTGCCGGCGACTCCGTGAAGGTAGCGTCAATCGAATCGGCGCCGTTGACCGCAGTGGTCGAGGAGATGTTGACCAATAGTGACAACAACACCGCCGAACTCTTGGTCAAAGAACTTGCAGTCGCAGCGACGCCGGGAGCGGAGGGAAGTCGCGTTGCAGGGCTCGACGTGGTCGCCGCCAGCCTCGACGGATGGGGCGTAGGCATGACCGGCATCGTGCTGAGTGACGGTTCCGGACTCAGCCTTGAGAATCGGCTCACCTGTTCGGCGCTTCTCGAGGTGCTCCAGCGTTCGGGACCCGGCGATCCGATTGGGGCCGCTCTTCCCGTGGCCGGCAAGTCGGGCACACTTGTCGACGTGTTCACCCAACATCCTGTTGCGGGCCGACTGCTGGGCAAGACCGGCACCCTGAACAATCCGCCGTTCAACGCCGACCCCCCCGCAGTGAAGGCACTTGCCGGCTACCTTCCGGTGGAGGGCGGCGGTGCTGTCGAGTACGTTCTCATTCTCAACGGTCCGACGATTTCTGATCAGAGTGAGTACCGGCCGATTTGGAATAATCTCGTCGATTCCCTCGACATGTATCCCTCCGGCCCGACACCGGCTGAGCTGGGCCCGATCCGATGAACCGTCATGACGACGAGGCGACACCTGAATTCCATGAGGAGTGCGATGCAGGGATTGACATCGTGGCCGAGCCGCTCCGGTATCCCCGGTCTCCTCTGGTAGCGCTGCTGCTGATCGCGATCGTCCCGGTGATCGGACTTCTTGTTCTCGAACGGTGGGCCGACGGTGAGGCCGACGCCTACGAGGCGAGCCGTAACGCGAACGATCTTCTCGAGACTTCCCTCGACGGTGGTCTCGCGGTCGATGGTGTGGCGGCCGAAGCCTTGTCGGGCGTTGACGTTCCTGATCTGGCACCAGAGCTCTCCACAACGATTCTTGACTACCGCCGGGCTCCCGTCATCGTTGCATCAGCAGCGAGCGCAGCCGAATTGCGCGCTGCGGTCGACCCCGTGCTGGCCTTTATCGGTGAGCAGTCGTGTGCTGCGGTCGCGGTCGATGGCGTTGCCGTTACATCGCTTAATGCGGAGCTGCCCGTCATTCCTGCGAGTAGTCAGAAGCTACTCGTGGCGCTGGCGGCGCTCGAGGTCCTCGGACCTGACTTCACCTTCACGACTTCTGTCGCGGTACCCCCGCTAAATAATGGGGTGGTTGATGGTGACGTATACCTCATCGGTGGGGGCGACCCGCTGCTCACCAGCGATGACTATCCGGTTGGAGACGACTCACTGCCGGTCATCACGCCGACGTCGTTCGACGTTCTTGCCGATGGGCTGGTGGATGCTGGCGTGACCCGGATTCGCGGCACGGTGATCGGTGACGGAACCCGATACGACGACGAGTTCGTGATCGATGAATGGGCCGACGGCGTGGCCTTCAATGATGCTGGACCGTATGACGCACTGCTCGTCAATGATGCACGTGTCCGTTTCCGCTCCGGACGCCAGGATGATCCGAACGAAGCGGCCGCCCGTGAGTTCGTACGACTGTTAAGCGATCGCGGGATCCGTGTCGACAATGGATGGGGAAGCGGCGTGGCATCGACGCTCGTGCCGGTCGTCGCAACGGTCCGTTCGGTACCGATGTCTGACGTCGTCACGGAAATGCTGATGACTAGCGACAACAACACGGCTGAGATGTTGGTTAAGGAAATGGGCGTTGCTACGTCTGGCGCCGGGACGAGAGCCGCAGGTCTTGACGCAATGTTCCGCAGCCTCGAATCTCAGGGTGTGCCGATGGCCGGTGTCGAATTGCGTGACGGCTCAGGACTCAGTACGGCGAACCGGGTCACCTGTGACGCCGTGCTGACAGTTCTGCAGGTCGGAGCTGGTGGTCCGCTCGACGAGGGTCTTCCCGTCGCAGCCCTCAGTGGAACCCTCGCCGATGAGTTTCTCGACGGTCCTATGGTCGGACGGCTGCGCGCCAAGACCGGCACGCTCAACAATCCGCCTGTCGAGCTCGACCCACCTGCAGTCAAGGCGCTCGCAGGGTACGTCGACCCTCGAGCCGGTATCGGGCCTGGAACCATCGAGTTCGTAGTCATTGTGAACACCCCTGAGGTCACTGACGAGAGCGTTTATCAGCCGCTTTGGGCGGCACTCGGCGAACGTTTCGCGACGTATCCGACGGGACCGTCACCAGATTTGCTCCGACCGCGCTGAGCATCGAGGCAGTAAACGACCTACGGTCGGAGGCGTGGCGATCATGCCGATGTTTCCACTCGGGTCAGTCCTGCTTCCCGGCGGAGTGCTTCCTCTGCACGTGTTCGAGCCGCGATATCGGCAGATGGTGATTGATTGCCTCCAGGGCGACGGAACACCCGAGTTCGGCCAGGCACTGATCACCCACGGTAGTGAAGCTGGCGGGGGTGACGAGCGGGCGATGATCGGGACAGCGGCGCAGATGGTGCAGATTGAGGCGCTCGACGAGGAGCGTTACGCGATCGTTGCGGTAGGAATCCGTCGAATCACGATTAACGCATGGTTGCCGGACGACCCGTACCCTTTGGCTGACGTCGACGATTATCCAGATGTCGACCCTGATTCGACTGACCTGGCCGTCGACGTGGCGGCGACGCATGGGCGTGTTCGAGCTGCGCTGGCACTCGCACAGGAACTGGGCGACGTGAATGTCGAGATGGATGACACCGAGATTGCCGACGATTTTCTCGTAGCCACGTACCACCTTTCGTCGCTTGCGCCGATCGGACCGGCCGATCGTTACCGTTTGCTTGCAGCACCCGGTCCTCGCGAACGCCTTGACGTGCTAGACAGCGTGCTTGACGATGTGGAAGCCATGTTGAAGTTCCGCCTTGCGTGAAGTTCTGATAGAAACAACCTCTGTGTCAGACATCAACGACAAACCCCGGATGCTGGGGACGAAGAAGGCCGATGATGCATCGCTCGGCGATGTGATTGATTTCGTCAAGGCCTACGCGAAGCAGGAGACCGTGGGTCCCCTCAAAGGCGCCGGGCATTGGCTTGGGTTCGGTGTAGCGGCAGCACTTGCGATGGGTCTCGGTTTGGTGATCATTTTGTTCGGCGTGCTGCGCCTCCTTCAGACCGAGGTGGATCGCGTGGCATCTGGGTCGTTGTCGTGGTTGGCGTACGGAGTCACTCTTATCGTGACTCTCGTGTTGCTTACGATCACGCTCATGCGGGTCAAGAAATCGACCCTCAACAAAGAACCGAAGTGATGGGGAGCACCGAAATGTCAACGAATGAATCAGCAACCGAAAGTAAGATCACCCCTGAGGACCTGCGCGACAAGCTGCAAGCGTTTCAAGGTGATGTGCAGGGCAAGGTCGACGATCAGAAGATGTCGATTGCTACCGTCGCCGGCGGGGTCGGAATGGCGTTGATGATCTTGATGTTCCTGCTCGGCAAGCGCGCAGGCAAAAAGAAAAGCGCCATCGTCGAGATCCGTCGGGTCTGATGGCCCTGCTTCCGCACGTTCTCCGACCGCGTACAGTTCTCCGGAGAGCTGCTGTCAGACGTGGCGTTACTGGTAGCAGCGTGTTTTGGAGAGCGGCGTCGCTCTACTTTGTGGGCGGGCCGGTTCGGCTTCGCTCGACTGCAATCCGCCTCGGGTTTTACGGTGGGAACCGGAAGTGGCAGGTGGTGGGAGCAGTTGTGCTCCTGACGCATGATCTGCGCCGAATTCTCACCAAGCAGTCCGAGCCTCTGGGTTCCTGGAAGGCAGGCGTTGGCGACTTCGTGAGAGTGACGACGACGATGCCGATGTCGAAGAAGGAATTGAAGCGCGCCGGCACGACGCGGAAGGTGTTGCGCAAAGCAATTATCGCTCAGGCTGTTGCGGACACCATGGCGAAGAATCCGGGCACACAGGTCGTCGTCACGACAAAATAGGAGGCCAACTGCGGGTTACTAGGCCCGGTCAAGTTGAGTCGAGCCAGGTGAGCTGGACAGCCGTAGCCTGACCGGCTGATGCTGGTGAAAATGCGCAACCCCAGGCGGGAGGTCGAGATGGCAGGCGATCGCACCGTAAACCACTTACTCGATGCACTGGACCTTGTGCGCGAGTCTCATCTCGTCATTTGTAACGGCACGCTGGTGCCCGGTGATGCCCGTCTACTCGAAGACGACGTGATCGAAATTCGACCCGTCATCTCCGGAGGGCTCTAAGCGGTGGTCGCTGCCGCGTCGAAGTGTCGCTCGTGCGGCAAGCCGGCGGTCATCGACTTGCCGCGTCACAACGCGAACTTCTGCGCGGAACATCTGAAGCAACTCTGCCGTCGCCAGTTGGAGAAAGCGATCGACGACTACAACATGTTCGATCCGGGCGATCGTATTCTTGTGGCGGTCAGTGGCGGCAAGGATTCGTTTGCAGTATGGGACATGTTGATCGATGCCGGGTACGCAGCCGACGGCCTCTATGTCGGCCTTGGTATCGGCGACTATTCCGACGAGTCGACCCGGTATGTCACCGCATTCGCTGAGGAGCGCAAGCTCCGGCTGCGTACCGTCGATCTGCGCGATGAGTACGGCTACGACATTCCAACTGCGGCACGTGCAACCAAGCGGGTGCCGTGTTCGGCATGTGGAATTTCGAAGCGCCATCTGTTCGATAAAGCAGCCGTCGATGGTGGCTATGACGTTGTCGTCACGGGGCATAATCTCGATGATGAGGCCGCAGTGCTGCTCGGCAACGTGTTGCACTGGGACATTGAGTACCTCGCTCGGCAGCTGCCGGTGCTACCGGCCGCAAACGGGTTCCCGAAAAAGGCGAAACCATTGGTTCGTTTGACCGAACGTGAGACCGCAGCTTGGTGTTTGTTGCGCGGAATTGACTATCTCGTCGAGGAGTGTCCGATTGCCACCGGGAACCGCCATCTGCATCACAAGGGTGTGTTGAATTCGATTGAGCAGGAGTCGCCAAGTACAAAGGCGGCGTTTTTTCTCAACTTCATCGACAATATGGCGCCGCTGCTTGCTGATCAGACCGCCGCAGCGAGCGGCGATCTCGGTCGATGTGCGCGGTGCGGAGCACCCACGACCGGTGAAACCTGCGCATTCTGTCGATTGGTCGACAATGCGAGTGCACACGAGCCTGTACCGGTCGAATTGGTACTTGGAAAACGAGGACGACGATGACCATTCTGTTCGCTGCCGATGACAAGGCAGTTCTGCTGGACTCCAAGAAGCGGCGGTATCTGATCGACCTCACTGACGATGGTGAGTTTCATAGCCACGCCGGTTTTGTTCGCCACAGCGACATCATCGGGCAGCCTGAGGGGTGCCGCGTTCGGTCGACCAAGAACGGCGAGTATGTAGTTCTTCGCCCGACGCTCGAGGACTTCGTCATCGAGATGCCGCGCGGGGCGCAGGTCATCTACCCGAAGGATCTTGCACCGATCTGCATGCTTGCCGACATCGGCCCGGGAGTGCGCGTCTTTGAAACTGGCATTGGATCGGGTGCGTTGTCGACGATGATGTTGCGCTATGGGGCCGAGATCGTCGGGTACGAAATCCGTGAGGACTTTGCGAACCGGGCGAAGGCGAACGTGCGCGGTTTCCTCGGCAAAACAGCCCTAGAGCGATACGACGTCCACATCGCAAGTAGTTATGACGGCATCGATTCCGCTCACGATCCGTTCGACCGTGTAGTGCTTGATCTTCCGGAGCCGTGGCAAGTTGTGCCGCATGCGGAAGTGGCGCTCCGGGCAGGGGGAATCTTGCTCGCGTACACGCCGTCGATCACGCAAGCTGTGAAGGTTCGTGAGGCGCTCAAGGGCAAGTGGATCGACGGGCGAACGATTGAGGTGTTACATCGCGGCTGGCACATTGAGGGTCAGGCTGTCCGGCCTGATCATCGAATGGTCGCGCATACAGGCTTTCTGAGCGTTGCCCGCTTTCTTGGCAAGGACGACCCAACGTGACACTCGACAGCGCCGCTGTCCGACTGACTGGTTCGATACCGGACTCGGGAGTCGTGAGGAGCGACTCGGGGCTCGAAGAACTTCAAATCATCTGGGATCGAGTCGGAAGGCAGTAGTGAGACTGTCGAGGAGCAACTGCATTTCGGGCCACGGTGTGTCAGGGTGGGACCCGAACAAATCGATAGTGCCATGGATCGAGGTGTATGCCTGCACAGTCACGAAGAAGGGGTCTCGGCGGTCGTGATTGCGTTCGAGGATTGCCGTGACAAGCTCGAGCAGCACCTGGAATGCCGGCAATTTGGCAGTGCCGGTGGCAACCTCGGGGAATTCGACGTCTGTGATGTCGAGATGGATTCGGTTTGAGAACAGGATGCGATAGGGACCTGGGTGCTCGACCGCGAAACGTGCGTATGCGTCACGTGCCACTCGGAATGCGTCGAACGGGTCGTCTTTGTCGCGTGCGGCTCCGGCGATGACTGCGTCGAAGTGCTCCCAGCACTGGTCGATTGACTCGCGGAGCAGATCGAGATGATCGTCGAAGTGACGGTAAACCGCAGTAGGGGAGACGCCGGCGCGGCGGGCAACGGATCGGAGCGAAATCTCCTCGATGGTGCCGTGCGTTGCCATCAGCGCGATAGCTGCGTCAAGGAGGTCGCTTCGCAACTTGCTGCCTTCGCCACGGGGGTTGCGCTGCCGCCCTGACAGCGTTGGGTGCGAGCCGGTAAGCGAAGAGCCCATCAAACCGATGCTAACCATGTGCAGTTAACGGGTGAACAGATGTGAGCGGAGGGCTACATACATGGTCAGGATCGACGTATCGCCGCATTCTGACGTGCTGAGCCTCCTGAATCAGAGACGAAAACGGCAGGAGCCCCGGGGTCGAGCCATGGCGTCCTCAACTTCTGTCCAACGAATCGGGCCGTTCAGGGCTCGATGTAAATGCACTCGCCCGGGCATTCCTCGGCGGACTCGACGACGGCGTCAAGTTGCTTATCAGGGAACTCAGCCAGACCGTCGGCACCCTGTGGGTTGCCCTTGGCCTCGGCGAAAATCTTGTCTCCCTCCACGACGTACGCAAGGCCGTCGTCGAGCAGGGTGAAGACGTCGGGGGCAATCTCCTCGCAGAGACCGTCGCCGGTGCAGAGATCCTGATCGATCCAGACCTTCATGTCAGTGGTTGCTCCTTCGTGGAAGTTGTGGCCAGGGGGTTCCTACCAACGTTGAGTTTACACGGCGTAGCACGTGCAAACACGATCACGTGTGCCCGGTGTACGTTAAGACAATGTCGACCAACGCCGAGCTTGCCCAGCAGGTCCAGACGCTCACCGAGGAGGTTGACCACCTGCGGGCACGGCTCGCCGATGCGCCACGACGGGTGCGATCGCTTGAAGAGCGCCTCCTCGAAACAAAAGGGCAGCTAGCCAAAGCGGTGGCGCAGAACGAGAAGCTCTCGTACACCTTGCGTGAGGCACGCGAGCACATCGGCACGCTGCGCGACGAAGTCGACAAACTGTCGCAGCCGCCGTCGGCCTATGGCGTCGTCGTCGGCAAGAATGACGATGGGACGATCGACGTCCTCACCTCTGGTCGCAAGATGCGCGTTACGTTGCACCCCGACATCGACCACGAAATTCTTGATCGCGGCGCAGAGGTCGTGCTCAACGAAAGCCTCAATGTAGTTTTGGCTCGAAACGCGGACGGCACCGGCGAAGTCGTCACCGTTCGCCAGGTGATGGACGACGGCATCCGTGCTCTGGTGGTCGGTCGAGCGGACGAAGAGCGCGTTTGCGAGCTCGCCGATTCACTCCGCGGCACAATCATCCGCTCGGGCGACCACCTGCGGCTCGACACCCGTTCCAATCTGTTGCTCGAGAAGCTCGCCCGGCCTGAAGTAGAGGACCTCTTACTCGAAGAGGTGCCCGACATCTCCTACACCGACATCGGCGGGCTCGATGATCAGATTGAGCTGATCGCCGATGCTGTCGAGTTGCCGTTCTTACACCACGACCTATTCGCTGAGCATCAGCTTCCCGCACCCAAAGGCATCTTGTTGTACGGCCCACCGGGATGCGGCAAGACACTGATCGCAAAGGCGGTAGCGAACAGCCTCGCCAACAAGGTCGCAGAAAAAGCGGGAGAAGGTAAGGGTCGCAGCTACTTCATCAACATCAAGGGCCCCGAATTGCTCAATAAGTACGTTGGTGAAACCGAACGACAAATCCGGCTCGTGTTTCAGCGGGCACGCGAAAAAAGCGATGAGGGGTGGCCGGTCATCGTGTTCTTCGACGAGATGGATTCGATGTTTCGTACCCGTGGCTCAGGGATCAGCTCCGATATGGAATCAACGATCGTGCCTCAGTTATTGGCAGAGATCGATGGCGTCGAGGGTCTCACCAACGTGATCGTCGTCGGTGCAACGAATCGAGAGGATTTGATCGATCCGGCGATCCTGCGACCGGGCCGGCTCGACGTAAAAATCAAGATCGAACGCCCGAATGCCGACGCCGCCCGCTCGATTTTCGCCAACTACTTAACCGATGAGATTCCGATCGGTGCGGGTTATGACGTTGCGCTGATGATCGACGAAACCGTAGCCGAGATGTATCGCGACGACGAAGCGAACCAATTCCTTGAAGTCACGTATCAGAACGGCGACAAGGAAATTTTGTACTACAAAGACTTCGCGTCGGGTGCAATGATCGAGAACATCGTGCGGCGGGCAAAGAAACTCGCGATTAAGCGGGTCATCGATGATGGCGAGCGTGGGGTGATTACCCAGGATCTGCTCGACTCGATCAAACAAGAGTACAAAGAGCACGAGGATCTGCCGAATACGACGAACCCTGATGACTGGGCCAAGATCTCCGGGAAAAAGGGCGAACGCATCGTGTTTATCCGTACGTTGGTCTCAGAGCGAACAGCTGAAGACGCAGCGGGCGGCAAGGCCATCGAGCGGGTGGCCGCCGGACAGTACCTCTAGCTTGCCCTGGGCCCATCGAGAGTCTGCACAATTCCACCGGGCCCAGGCCAAGCCTGAACAGACATCGAATATCGAAACTCCAGCTACCGTTTGGTCATGGTACGAACCGCTCGGACTCATGACATCGTTCTGTTTGGGGCCACTAGCTTCGTCGGTCAAATTCTCACCAAGTACATGGTGGATCGACACGGCAGTCACGGCGACGTCAAATGGGCGATAGCGGGACGAAACGCAAACAGACTCGCCGAAGTCGCTGCGATAAATGGGAGCGAAGTCGACAGGATCACGGTCGATGCGGGTGATGCCGATGGGCTCGCAGAGATGTGTGCACACACCAACCTTGTGATCTCGACCGTCGGGCCATACTCCCTGTACGGGTCGAGACTCGTGGCGGCCGTCGTCGAAGCAGGCATCGACTACGTCGACCTCACTGGCGAGCCGCAGTGGATGCAAAGGATGATCGATCGGTATCAGGATCGCGCGGTCGAAACCGGCGCCCGGCTCGTCCATGCGTGCGGCTTTGACTCCGTGCCGTCTGATCTTGGCGTTTGGTTCCTTCAGCAGCAGGCGATCAAGCGCTTCGACGAACCGTGCACTTCAATCAGCATGGGCGTCAAGGGCGCCAAGGGCGGCGCGAGCGGGGGCACTATCGCCTCGATGATGAACTTAATGGACGAAGTAGCATCTAACCCGAGCCTGACGCAGGTACTCGCAAACCCGTACGCGCTGGCCGTCAAGGGCGACCGGGACGGGCCCGACCAACCGAATGTAACCCTTCCCGAATATCACGACGGACATCGATCGTGGCTCGCCCCGTTCATGATGGCGGCGACGAATACGCGTGTCGTGTTCCGAACGCACTCCCTGCTCGGTCACCCATGGGGCGATGACTTTACGTATGGCGAGTCGACGCTGATGGGCGGAGGGATCGGTGGGGGCACCAAGGCACTCGCAATGAGCGGCGGTATGAGCGGACTAATGGCGGCCGCTAATTTCGGGACTAGTCGCAGGCTGCTCGGCAAGGTGCTGCCCAAGCCGGGGGAGGGACCGTCTCCGGCATCTCAGGAACGCGGATACTACGACCTCCGATTTCACGGTGTAACCGTCGGCGGCAATGAGATCATGGTCAAGGTGACTGGCGATCGGGACCCTGGCTACGGATCGACCGCAAAAATTCTTGCCGAGGCGGCCACGACGCTGGGGGACAGCAGTTCAAAGGGCGGCTTCTGGACGCCTGCGACCGTGCTCGGCGACTCGTTCATCAAGGCGCTGGTCAAGCACGCCGGACTCACCTTCGACGTGATCTGACGCGCCGTTGCGGGCAAAGGTGATCGTGACCGGGCGATCACGCGCTCTGCGTCGCGACAGGCGGTATCGGCAAGTAGCGTTACGGCTATGGCACTGCCAAAGGTCTGCGGGATTGAGACCGAGTACGGCATTGTCGTTCGGGGTGCTGACAACAATCCGGTGTCTGCGTCGTCGCTGTTGATCAATGCATACCTCGCCGCAGTTGCGCACGAACGGAACCGCACAGGCCAGGCTCGCGTTGGATGGGATTTTGAAGACGAGCAACCGGCAAACGATGCCCGTGGTTTCTCACTGGACCCAATGCTCGCTCCCGAAGTCGAGACGACCCTGGTCAATGCCGTGCTCACGAACGGTGCACGCTTCTATGTCGACCATGCTCACCCGGAAATCAGTACCCCCGAGGTCCGCACGGCACGCGAAGCGCTGATCTGGGACCGCGCCGCGGATGAGATCGTCCGGTCGGCGATGGATGCAGCGCGTGACATGCTGCCCGACGGCGCTGAGATCATCATCCATAAGAACAACTCCGACGGGAAGGGCAATAGCTACGGGTGCCACGAGAACTACCTCCTCTCTCGCGATCTTCCCTTCGGCCGGATGGCCCGACAGATCACACCGCACTTTGTGACCCGGCAGGTCTTTGCCGGTGCCGGCAAAGTCGGCTGTGAACTCTTTGATCGGCCCGGCGACGAAATCACATATCAGCTGAGTCAGCGGGCCGATTTTTTCGAAGAGGAGATCGGATTGGAGACGACGCTCAAACGTCCGATCGTGAACACCCGAGACGAACCCCATGCTGACGCGCAGAGGTACCGGCGGCTGCACGTCATCGTTGGAGACGCGAACATGAGCGAGGTGGCCACCTTCCTCAAAGTCGGGACCACTGCGATCGTGCTCTCGATGATTGAAGACGACGAACTCGGCGATGACTTCGTACTCGCGCATCCGGTCACGGCAATCCGTCAGATCAGCCACGACCCGACACTTGGTCAAACGGTTCAGCTCGCTGACGGGCGTCGGGCCACTGGTCTCGAAATTCAGTGGGGGCTTCTCGAACGTGCGCACAAGTACGAGCAGTCGTGTGGGCTCGAATCGGTCGGGATCGACGTCGGGACCGATGTGCTCAAGCGATGGGAAGCAGTCCTCACCGGTCTCGAACGGGAGCCAGACACCGTTGCGCACCAGGTTGATTGGGTTGCCAAACAGCGACTTATCTCCGGGTACCAGCAGCGCCATGGCTTGAGGCCGAACTCGCCGAAACTGAAGGCGATTGACCTGCAATATCACGACATGCGCCTCGACCGCTGTCTTGCACTCCGAGCAGGCCTCGAGACACTTGTCGACAGCGACACGGCAGTCGCAGCGAAGAGCCAACCGCCCACGTCGACCCGCGCGTACTTCCGAGGCCGGTGCCTTGACAAGTTCGCAGCTGACGTCGTTGCGGCCAACTGGGACTCTCTCGTATTCGACATTGGTCGGGATCCGCTTCGCCGAGTTCCGATGATGGATCCGTTGCGCGGGACTGCTGACCAGGTTGCTACCTTGATCGACGAAAGCGACACCGCCCGGATCCTGTTGGACCGGCTTGGCGAAACGAACTGAGGAGCCCACATGGCAGAGCGTCAGCAGAAGTCAAAGCCCACAACGAGTCGTGAGGGCGAAAGCGTAGTGGAGTCTGCGCCTACGGTCACCGAGAGCGGCGAGAAGCTGAAGGCCGAACTGGATGACCTGCTCGACGAAATCGACGAGGTCCTCGAAACCAACGCCGAGGATTTTGTGAAGTCGTACGTCCAGAAAGGCGGAGAGTGAAAAGTGGCGATGCCATTCTTTGCTCCCGGGGAGGACCCTGGCGCGAATTTCCCTGATCTGCTCCGTCGAATCGGACTCGAGTCCACAGCACTAAACGCTGCGTACGACGCCGTTGCGCTCGGTGTTCCGCACGCAACGACGTGTGTAGCGCTGCGCTATGACAACGGAGTTGTTATGGCGGGTGACCGCCGTGCGACCGCCGGAAATCTGATCTCGCATCGGACCATGGAGAAAGTGGTCCAAGCGGATCGACACAGTGGCGTCGCAATCGCCGGGTCGGCCGGCCCGGCGATGGAGATGGTTCGCCTGTTCCAGCTGCAGCTCGAGCACTACGAAAAGGTCGAGGGTTCATCGCTAAGCCTCGAAGGTAAGGCGAATCAACTGTCAGCCATGGTGCGCGGCAATCTCCCCGCAGCGATGCACGGCATGGTCGTGGTCCCAATCTTCGCGGGGTACGACTTGATCCGTGCCACAGGCCGTCTGTGGGACTTCGATGCGACGGGTGGTCGATACGAGGAGCGTGATCACGTCGCTACAGGCTCCGGGAGCCTCCAGGCGAGCACCGTGATAAAAGTGGGCTACCGCGGCGATCTGAGTCGCGACGAGGCGGTCGACCTCGCAGCGCGATCGATCTGGGAAGCGGCGGACACCGACTCCGCGACCGGTGGCCCAGACGCATTGCGCGGGATCTATCCGGTCGTGGCGGCGATCGACGCCGATGGATGGACTCGACTTGACGATAGCGACCTTGCCGACCGGTACGGGCGAATTGTCAGGGAGGTCAACGATAGGAGTGAACCACGATGAGCATGCCTTTCTATGTAGCTCCTGAACAGATGATGAAGGACCGCGCCGACTATGCGCGAAAGGGCATCGCCCGAGGCCGGGCACTGGTCGCGATGCGCTACACCGATGGCATTGTGATCGTGGCAGAAAATGCGTCAGAAACCCTTCGCAAGGTGAGCGAGATCTACGACAGAATCGCGTTTGCCGGGGTCGGCAAGTACAACGAGTTCGATCAGTTGCGCGTTGCAGGGATACGCGCTGCCGACCTAAAAGGGTTCCAGTACTCTCGAGACGACGTAGATGCGCGCAGCCTTGCCAACAGCTACGCACAAATGCTCGGCAACATATTTACCCATGAGATGAAACCGATGGAAGTCGAGATTCTCGTCGCCGAAGTCGGCCCGGATGGTGCCGGCGACCAAATGTTCCACATTCTGTACGACGGCACTGTGGTCGATGAGCGCAACTATGCCGCGATAGGCGGTGATGCCGAATCAATCCGCATGCGTCTGGCGGACCAGTGGGAAGATGCGATGGGGATCGCAGCAGCGATCAACGTCGGCGTTGCGGTCCTATCGGGTGGCGAACGCGAAATTCCTGCTGCAGACCTCGAAGTCGCAACGCTGTCGCGCAGTAACGGTCGCCGCTGCTTCGAGCGGGTCACCGAATCCGACCTCGAACCGTTGCTGTCCGACGGTTGAGTCAGCCGAGTCGGAGGGCGCAGGCGTGGCGTTTCGGAGGACATGAAAAGCGGGCCCCACCTCTGCATCACTCGCTCATCTCGCCGACGATCTACGGTCATAACAATCAGATGATCGGGGGATCTCAATGACGTACGCTCCAGCGAACCGGGCTTTTTGCGACGCCGACAGTCACATCATGGAGCTGCCCAACTTCCCGGTCGACTATGCAGACGCAGCGATTGGAGACGAGCTGAGGCTGGTCAGCTATGAGGCGTCACTAGTGAACGATGACGAGGTTGCAGTCATCGTCGCCAACGGCTCCAAGCACCGAGCACGTCGAGGCGCAGATTGCCCTCGGTGACCGATTGATCGCAGAGTCGAAGGAGATCTAGCGCCTTGGGCGTTTGACCGTGACGTTCGAGGATGTTAGCTCGTTCATCGATGCCTCTGCAGACGACCTTTACTGGTTCTCGAGCGATTATCCGCATGTCGAGGGAGGCAAGGACCCTATGGCGTGCTTCGAGCAGTCGCTTGGCGAACGTGAGCCCCCGGTTCGAGATCGCTTCTACGCCGAGAATTTCTTGAAAATCTTTCCCAACGCCCGAGCCCATTGAGCGTCCGCATAGCGTGTGAGCAGCGTTCGGGCGGTGTGTCACTGCGAATCCACCCTGTACGCGGCCGTTATATGTCCCGTCTCGACACCGTTTGACCGCTGGCTGGCGCGGGGTACCGGTAGCCGGGTTAGGTTGCGGTCGTGGAGCGGCGGATTTACGGACTCGAGAACGAGTACGGCGTCACGTGCACCCTGCGCGGGCAGCGGCGCCTTAGTCCTGATGAGGTTGCTCGCTACCTGTTTCGGCGTGTCGTGTCGTGGGGTCGAAGCTCTAACGTGTTCCTTCAGAACGGCGCTCGCCTCTATCTTGACGTCGGCTCGCACCCAGAGTACGCCACGCCCGAATGCGACTCGATCTATGACGTCGTGGTCCACGACAAGGCGGGCGAGCGGATTCTCGAGGAACTCGTCGAATCGGCCGAGCAGCGCCTCGCCGAGGAATCGATTCGCGGCACGATCTACCTGTTTAAGAACAACACCGATTCCGCAGGCAACTCGTATGGGTGTCACGAGAACTATCTCACAAGTCGCAACGACGATCTCGGTCACTACGCCGAGGTGCTGATCCCGTTCCTGGTCAGCAGACAGATCTACACCGGCTCCGGCAAGGTGCTCCAGACGGCTCGCGGGGCTACGTACTCGATCGCGCAGCGCGCCGAGCACATCTGGGAGGGTGTCTCGTCCGCCACCACGCGCAGCCGTCCGATCATCAACACCCGGGACGAGCCCCATGCCGATGCCGATAAATACCGACGGCTCCACGTGATCGTGGGTGACTCAAATATGAGTGAGTACACGACATTCGTGAAGCTGGGGGCCGCGGCTTGCATGTTGCGCATGCTGGAGGATCCTCAGGTTGTTCTGCGGGACATGACGCTTGAGAACCCAATTCGGGCAATACGCGAGATCAGTCACGACATCACCTGCCGGCGCACTGTGCGCCTCGCCAATGGACGGGAGGTGAGTGCACTTGACATCCAGCGCGAATATCTCGATCGGGCTCTGCGGTACTCGGAGGCGCAAGGATTCCCCCCCATAGAGCAGCGGGCCCTTGAGATGTGGCAGCACTGCATCGAAACGATCGAAAATGACCCGCTCATGCTTGACCGCGAGGTTGACTGGGTAATTAAGTACAAGCTGCTGCAGGCGTATCGAGAGCGTCATGACCTTCCGCTCGGTCATGCTCGCGTTCAACTTCTTGACCTCCAGTACCACGACGTCAGTCGCGCTCGGAGTCCTTTCTACAAACTACAAGACAGCGGAATTATCGATCGCGTTTGCTCGGATGCCGATATCGCTACCGCCATCGACAGGCCGCCGCAAACGACCCGTGCCCGCCTGCGTGGCGAGTTTGTCAAGCGTGCCAAGGAGCGGAAGCGCGACTACACGGTCGACTGGGTACATCTGAAGCTCAACGACCAGGCGCAGCGAACGGTGTTATGTAAAGACCCCTTCAAGAGTCATGACGACCGCGTCGAGCGGTTGATCGAAACCCTGTGATCTTGGCAGGCGGGCACAGAGGTCACGGAGTACCGTGAGGGCGTCGTGACGATTGAGACCGCAACCGAACAGCCGGAAGAAATCGACTTCGACGACGGCGAACACGCCTCTGGAGCACGCGCTCTCGTCGATTGGATTGTGGTCGTAGCCGTGGCTTTGACCGTTGCGTTTCTAGTCCGGGGCTTCCTGCTTGCCCACTTCGTCGTTGATGGCTCGTCAATGGACTCAACGCTCGAAACCGGCGACCGAGTGTTCGTCAACAAGTTGTCGTACCGTATCCACGATCCGAACCGCGGTGATGTCGTGGTACTCCACCAGATCAGCGGAGCGTCCGAGCGCGACTTGATCAAGCGGGTGGTCGCGTTGCCGGGCGAGACCATAGAAATGACGAACTGTGAGGTTCGGATCACCGAGGTCGACACACCTGATGCTGATGGCGACGGAGAGCCCGATTCCCGTGTGCTCGACGAGCCCTATCTCGATCCAAACGTCATCTCATCAACTTGCGGTGGCGATTTCAAGCCCGTGGAGGTGCCTGCAGACCACGTCTTCGTGATGGGTGACAACCGGAGCGGCTCGCAGGACAGCCGAACGCTCGGTCCGATTGCGGAGGATGACTTGGTCGGGCGCGCGTTCGTAGTCTTCTGGCCCCGCTCCAACTGGCGCTGGCTTTAATTCAGGGATTAGGCGCGACGGCAGTCGATTGGTGAGGGGGTCATGTGCCTAGAGAGCCGACTTCATGCGCCATCACATCCATCATCGTGTCGACGTAGTCGCTGTAGACAGCGTCGATGCCCATTTGAAGCGCGTCGGCCAGTTGGTGATCCAGCTGAAGACCCCAGCTGAACGCAAGAATGTCGAAACGGTGGAACAGCACCACGAGGCCGCCGTTCCAATCAGTGTGATGCATGTTCATTACGTCAACGCCGAACTCGGCAAGGCGGGCGGCGTGAAGTTCCGGCGTGACATCCAACTTGGAGAGCCGCGTCGAATGTGCCAGTCGAAAGTCGGCCATAGTGTTGCGGTGCGCGACGAGGTGGTCAAGGTCGGGATCACACAACCATGTTCGTCTGGCGACACCAACTCCCTGGGCACGAACAACCTCGGCGACCGGCTCGTAGGCCTCCGGAGTCTTCATGTCGAGCGACACGTCAAAATCGTTGCCACATTCGGCGTAGAGGGCAGCAAGGGTAGGGATGTACTCGGGGAGATCTCGATAGGCGACCGCGGAGATCGGCACGCGGCGGATACCGCGCCGGACGATGCCGTCATGAACGAGCACGGGGACCCCGTCGGAAGTCACCCAGACATCACTCTCGATGCCAGTCGCTCCGAGCCGGCGCGCCAGCGTGAAGGCTTCGATCGTGTTGTCCGGGGCATGGGCTCGCGCCCCGCGGTGGGCGAAAGCAAGGGGCGGATCAAGGTGAGAAGGTAGCCGCTGTTGCATTCCAGATCATGATGTCATGGCCGTAGACTCATTAGCGTGTTTAATCTGCAAGGCAGCGAGATCATTTTCATCTTGCTGCTGGCGCTGGTGGTGCTAGGGCCCGAGAAGTTACCCGGTGCTGTTAAGCGAGCGATGCAGACGTACGCCGAGCTCCGCAAGATCGGATCCGGCTTTCAGGATGAGTTCAAGTCGGCGATTGATCAGCCAATGCGGGAGATGCGCGAAACGGCAGACCTGGTGAAGAATCAGATCGATCCGAAGAAAATCGCCGAGGGCGCAGAGCGAGCAGTCGAGGCCTCCGTAGGATCCGATCTCTCCGACACCGAATCGGTATCAAACGATGCTGTCGGCGTTGAGGAGAGCGAAGAGTCGACTCCTGCGGAGAGCGAGCGAGTCGGGACAGCGGATTTCGTCGACCCCTTCGACGATCCGGCCGACGACAATGCTGCGTTGGGCCACGATGCCGCCCCGGGCCCAACTGTCCCACCGGTTGACACGGGAGACATTACCGCACGGTCGGTGGTCACGCACGATGGCGTGGACGATGTCACCGACGATGCGACAGAGGAAAGCGCGTGACGGCGACTGCTGAGCAGCAAGACACCATGACGCTCACCGAGCACCTCGGTGAACTCCGGACACGAATCATCCGCGCCTCGCTTGCCGTAGTGCTCGGTGCGGTGCTGATCATTGCGTTCTACGAACCTGTACTGTCATTTCTCGCCCAGCCATACAACGACCTCTGTGATTCGAAACCCGAGTCGTTCTGTCCGCCGGAGGACGAACGGCTCAACGCGTTTAGTCCCACCGAGGGCTTCGCGGCACGTATCCGGATCGGGATGTATGGCGGCATTATCGTTGCACTTCCTGTCATCTTGTGGCAGATCTGGCGATTCGTCGTGCCGGCGCTGGAGGCAAAAGAGAAGAAGTATGCGATTCCGTTTGTGCTCTCGTCCGTCACTCTTTTCGGAGCCGGCGCAGCAATGGCGTACGTCACGGTTGGGCGGGCCCTGGAGTTCCTGATCTCGTGGTCTGGCGAGAGCGTCAACCAAGTCTTTGGAATCGAGAAGTACATCAGCCTCGTTGGGTTGATGATTTTCGCCTTCGGGGTCGGCTTCCTGCTCCCCGTGTTGTTGGTATTCCTGCAACTCGTAGGCGTCGTGACACCACGTCTGCTGCTCGGTGCCTGGAGGTATGCAATCGTCGGCATCTTCTGTCTTGCGGCGGTAATCACGCCATCGGGTGATCCGGTCACGCTGATGATGCTGGCGGGACCCATGATCCTCCTCTACTTCCTTGCGGTCCTGATCGGGTACATCGTCGGTCGTCGTCGGGGCCGTACGACGGTCTGATCGCCCGGTGAACGTGCGCCCTGACCGTAGCGATTTAATCGCAACACTCCCGTTCGCTCCGGATCGGTTTCAGATTGAGGCCTTCGACTCGCTCGATGCCGGGCGTAACGTAGTAGTCGCAGCGCCCACAGGCAGTGGAAAGACGGTCGTTGCAGAGTATGGAATTGCTGCCGACCGCGTCGATGGACGTCGGTCGTTTTACACGGCGCCTATTAAGGCACTATCAAATCAAAAGTACCGGGACCTCACCGCGATTCACGGTGACGCCGCAGTGGGTTTGCTGACGGGCGACAACTCAATTAACGGTGAAGCGCCGATCATCGTGATGACCACTGAGGTCCTCAGAAATATGATCTATGCCGGTCGAGATTTGCGTGATCTCGGCACGGTGGTCGTCGATGAGGTGCACTTCCTGCAGGATGCGTACCGAGGTCCGGTGTGGGAGGAAGTAATCATTCACCTCCCACACCACATTCGTCTGATTGCCCTCTCGGCAACGGTGAGTAATGTGGGCGAGCTGGCCGACTGGATCGGCACGGTGCGCGGACCGACCGATGCCGTTGTCGAACAGAAGCGACCAGTCGAGCTGTCGAACAAGTACTTGGTGGCGGACCGAGACGAGAACCGCCTCCATTTGCTTGAGATGTTCATTGGGGGCGGACTGAACCGCGACGCGCTTCGCCTCGACGAGTCAGCGGTCCGCCGTCGGCCCCGCAGCTATAGTGGTCGCGGCAGCGACAAGCGTCGTTCTTCGTCTGGTCGGCGTCGACTTGCAACTCCAGGTCGGATCGACACCGTGGAGATGCTCGAGGATCGGGGTCTACTTCCAAGCATCTTCTTCATATTCAGCCGCGCCCAGTGCGACGAAGCAGCCAAAGCGTGTGTCGATGCCGGCATCGTTCTCAGCAACGATGCCGAGCGAGCGGAGATCCGGACCATAGTGATGGACCGCTTGGCGGGACTCGACCCTAACGATCTCGAGGTCCTCGGTTACGAACGCTTTGTCCGGCAGCTTGAAGCGGGTGTTGCTGCCCACCACGCCGGCATGGTCCCGGCAATGAAGGAAGTCGTCGAGGCCTGCTTCATTGCCGGGCTCGTAAAAGTCGTCTTCGCAACCGAGACCCTCGCCGTCGGGATCAACATGCCCGCCCGCTCCGTCGCCATCGAGAAGCTAACAAAGTTCACGGGCGACCACCATGAGCAGCTCACCCCCGGGCAGTACACGCAGCTGACCGGCCGGGCCGGTCGGCGGGGCCTTGATGACACGGGCGATGCAATCGTCCTGTGGTCACCGTGGGTACGGTTCGACGACGTCGCGCAGCTGGCATCAAGTTCTTCGTTCCACCTTCGGTCGGTATTCCGGCCCACGTACAACATGGCCGCCAACCTGATCCGGACGCACACGGCAGATGAGTCACATCGGCTGCTTAATCTGTCATTCGCCCAGTTTCAGGCTGATCGGGATGTGGTTCAGATCGAAGCCCGGCTTGAGCGAAAGCGGGCGAAGCTTGCCGAGAAACGGATGGAGGCGGAAAGTCCCTACGGCGACATCGACGAGTATCGAACGCGTCGGCGGGCGGAGTCCGACAACCGAAATCAGAGACGTCAGGCGTCGGCCGGCCAGATGCGTGGAGCAATGGCAAAGCTTAAGCCGGGAACGATAATTCGGGTATCCAAGGGAAACTTTCGCGGTCCTGTCGCAGTCGTGGCGACGGCTCACCGCAAGGCGGGCGTTCGTTTGACCGCGGTCACCAAGGGTGAGGAACTGCTGCTGATCGATGGCGAGGATCTTGGGGACATCCCTGAGCCGGTGGGCTTCATTAGGTTGCCTCCAAATTTCGGGCCCCAGCGAAAGGGGTATCGACGTGACGTCGCCAAACGTTTGCGGACCGCCCAGATCGGCACCGATCAGGCCAGCGGCCCTCGGCAAATGCGCAAGGAGCGCAGCATCCAAGCTGATGAACTTGACGTGGCGCGCGATCCAGACCTCCGACAACGAGTTGAGGCAGCTGGACGCGCTGATCGGCTGGAGCAGGAGATCGCACGGCTGCAGGAGCGTGTCGACGACAAGAACCAGTCGCTCGGTCAGGAATTCGATCGGGTTCTCGAACTTCTCAATGCGTACGGCTACGCCGACACCAATGCGTGGACGCTGACCGCCGATGGCGAAATGCTCGCAGGAATCTTCCACGAGAGTGACCTGCTGGTCGCTGAGATGCTTCGAAGCGGAGTACTCGATGGTCTGGCAGCGGCGGACCTTGCCGCAGTCGTATCGTGTGTGGTGTACGAGCACCGCAGCCCCGAACCGCCAGCAGCACCATGGTTCTCTTCGAAGGTCGTTCGTGGTCGCTGGCAGCAGCTAAAAGCACTGAGCGCCAATCTTGCGGCACAGGAGCGATCTGTCGGTCTCGGCGAGCACCGTGCTCCTGATCCGACGTTTGCCGCCATTGCCCACGCGTGGGTCGTTGGTGAGGGATTCGCCGAAATTGTCGACGAGGAGGAACTCACCGGCGGTGACTTCGTCCGCACTATGAAGCAGCTGATCGACATACTGCGTCAGGTCGCCACCATTGCTCCGGATACCGGCGTGCGGAGTTCGGCCGCCGATGCAGTCGCCGGGGCGCGTCGAGGGGTCGTGCTGGATGGGTCTGCTGCCGGGTGACGATCTCGAAGGGTTCAAGCTGGGGGCGCACAGTTACCCGGCCAGCCGGTCTCAGATTGGCCGCGACCGACGCCGAGTTGGCGACGCTGCTCAGTGACGGCACGGGGCGGCCGGTTGCAGTCTCGGGTGGCGACATGTTTCGCACGATGGGTTCGAGGCCGATGGGTGATCGCACCGACTTGATGGCATTCCCACTCGATGTTGTCGATGTCGAACTCGACGGACGTGCACCGATCGTCGCTGTGTCACACGTCTTGGCCCGCTTGCCGACGCGTTGGGGTGGGGCATGGCGCGGCCCGATTCTGGTGGTCATGAACGCGGAATTCATCGGTGACGCCGACGTCGCACCTCGTGGCCACCCGAACGATGGAAGAGTCGAGACGCTACTCGTCGACGAGTCGATGACGGCACGTCAGCGCTGGGCGTCGCATAGACGAATGCGTAACGCCATGCATCTTCCACATCCTCAGATTTCAACGCGATCGGTTCGGAGCGCGGTGTTCGACTTTGACATGGCGCTTCGGGTGTTCGCCGACGGCGTCGACGTCGGATCCGCGCGCTCGATGACCATTACTGTTCGACCGGATGCCGCAGTCGTTCATGCGTGATTTACAAGCCACCAGGTTCGAGTCCCCGATGATCACCAGGAGAGCGGCTTCGGCGCCGTAGAGTCTGAACCCGTGGCTGTATACGTGCCCGAAACGTTCACCTCGGACGAAGCCGACGTTCTGCGGCGGTATTTCACCAACCTCGATGGACCAGTGTTCGCATTGGTCAACTTGCCCGAGGTGGTAAAGGGCGCGCTGTTCGCGCGTTATAGCCGTAGCCCGAAGTCGTTGCGACGGCTCTTCCTCGATGAGTTCGTCGGCGATCTAGACATCCGCGGCGATCAATCGATTGACGCGACGATTGGGCTCGATCGAGCGGAGCAACTCTATGAGCGGGTGTTCTTCGACTATGGCGACGACTCGGTCGCCCAGCTAGGTGGCGTACACCTTGCGTGCGAGCAGGCTTCGAACCTGCTGACGAAAGTACTCGAATGGGGGCGGCTGATGAGCTACCTCGAACAGAGCACCAGGTACATCGCCTACGACAGCAGGCTCGGCGGCCGGTATCGCTACCACCGTGACCCGGCGGTACTGGCAGGCCCGCTTGGAACTCGGTACGTCGGCGACCTCGACCGGATCTTCGATGCTTACAGTCAATGCACGGAGTTTGTCACCGACCACGTTCGCTCAACGGTCGAACGTGGCCCGGACGACAGCGAGTTCGTGTACCGAACCGCAACTCGCGCAAAAGCCCTCGACGCTGTGCGTGGAATGCTTCCAGCGGCAGCCACGTCGAACGTCGGAATCTACGGCACCGGCCAGGCGTTTGAGGCGTTGTTGTTGCGAATGCGTTCGCACCAACTCCCTGAAGCTCGAGAGTATGCCGACCTGATGTTGCACGAGTTGCGCAAGGTCATTCCAAGCTTTTTGCGTCGTGTCGACATCACCGAGCGCGGTGGGCAGTGGAGCGACTACCTTGCCGACACACGCGACCGATCTGGAGACCTCGTGTCCGACTTGCTCGGCGGCACGCCGGTCGAGTCAAGTCAAGAGGTGTCGCTCGTCGATTTCGATCCGGACGCAGAAGACAACATCCTGGCCGCCATCTGCTACCCGCACTCCTCGTTGCCGGAGTCACAGATTCTCGACCGAGTCCGTGGATTCGGGGCCGACGAGCGGGTGTCGCTTCTGAAGGCCTACATCGGTGAACGCAAGAACCGCCGACATAAGCCTGGGCGGGCTTTCGAACGGAGCTTTTACCGCTTTGACATCCTCAGCGACTATGGCGCGTTCCGTGACATGCAGCGACACCGCATGCTCACGATCGAATGGCAGAGGCTCACCCCCAATCACGGGTACACGCGACCGGAGTTGATTGAGGAAGCGGGTGTCGGGGGTGCTTTTGATGAGACGATGCAGCGGTCCGCAGCGCTGCACGACGATTTGTTGGATGCATACCCGCAGCAGGCGTCCTATGCGGTCTCGATGGCGTACCGCATGCGCTACAACATGCAGTTTAACGTTCGCGAGGCTTTCCACATGCTGGAACTGCGGTCTTCGCCCCAAGGGCACCCCTCATATCGGCGTGTAGCGCTCGACATGCACCGTCTGATAGGAGAGCAAGCTGGGCACCGGGCGTTGGCCGAGGCGATGAGCTTTATGACGACGGAAGCCCCCGAGCTTGAGCGGCTGGAATCGGAGCGACGCGCCGAGGCCCGACGTACCCCAACAACCGAGATGTGACTGGTGTCACAAGCTTGCTCTCCGACGTGTGCGACGCGGCTGCGTATGCTCCGCCGGACCGACCCTGCAACCGCATGGGTTGACCGTAGGCGACACGACGATTGAGCGATCACGAGCAACATGGCTGACGACGAAATCTTGGACGATGAAACCGAAGAGGAGACGGACGACGATACCGAATCCATCGACGGCCCTGATGTGGAGGACCTCGACGACGACGACGAATCGCCCGGGATCGGTGACGATGACGACGCCGCAGACGATGACGATGCGGCGTCCGATGAGGCACCACGAACCAAGCGCAAAAAGCGTAAGGACGATGACGACGATGACGACGACCTCGTCGACGATGATGACGTCGAAGAGGACCTCGACAAGATCTTGAAGGATCGGCTCGTCGCGAAGGAGGATGAGGACGACGACGACGAAGTTGAAGAGGAACCGGCTGACTCCCGCGGTGAGGGTGGAGAACGGCTGCAACCGAAGCAGCAAAACGAGCAGTTGTGCTCGGCATGTTTTCTGCTCGTCAAGTCGTCAGCTCCGAACTGTCCCGTTGGCGACGACGACTGCCCGATTTTCTCCTGATCTAGAGGAGTGCAATGACGCGATCAGCCGAGTCGATCGATCCGCCGGTCGCAATTCGCGCTGCTGTTGACGTGCTCGTTTTCGCGCCACTTGGGCTTGGAGCAAAGCTTGTCGAAGATGCTCCCGATGCTGTCGATCGAGCCCGACGGGAATTGTCCAACGCGCGGTTCATCGGTCGATTGGCTGTCGACCAGGGAATCAAGCAGATTCGATCTCGATTTGAGCCGTCTGAATCGAGTCCTACCCAGTCCGCGAACAATGGCGACGTTTCCGACGATTTCGAGCCGCTGGTTCGCGCAGGCGAGATCCGTGGCTCCAACGATCTAATGACGCGTGAGTCCGTGAGGAGTGATCTGGTTGCCGGTGACCTCGCACTTCCCGATTACGACACGTTGCCGGCGATCGACATCGTCGGCAAACTTGCCACGCTCGATGACGTCTCACGCGATGCGATCGAGCGCTACGAGTTGGCGAATCGCCAGCGTCGAACAGTGCTGGGGAAGCTTGCACAGTTGGCAGAAGGGTGATCGACCCCGATGTCCGTCCTGTCGATCCCGACAGCGGCGATGACCTGGCGCAATTGGTCTTGCTTGAACGCGAGGCGCGTGCTGCGCTGATCGGACAGCGTGGGGGCGACCGCTGGCTCATCGAGCATGCGGAAGTCGGCGTGAAATGGCCCGATCGGTGTCGAACAGACGGGGTAGACGTGTTGGTTGCCCACATTGACGATGTTGTCGTGGGCTACCTCAGCGGGTTCTTGGGTGACGATCGGATCATTCGCGTCGATCAAGTCTGGGTGACGCCACTCGCTCGTGAGAATGGGTTCGGCGACGCATTGCTTGCAGTCCTGATCGAACGCGCAAAAGGACTTGGTGCCGTGGCGGTTGAAGGCGAGTCACTGCCGGGGGACCGGCACACGAAGAATCTCTATGAACGGGCGGGAATCGTTGCGCGGCTAATCACAACCTTCCGCGAATTCTGACAGTCAGCGACCCGTCCATTCGGGTGAGCGCTTCTCGATGAACGCGGTCAGGCCTTCCTTCAGGTCCTCCGACGACATTACGGTCCCCATAGCCGAGTTCGTCATCTTTTTAAGTGCGTCGTCGTCCTCGTATTCGCTTGCCAAAACGACTTTCCGACTTTCCCAGACCGCCAGCGGCGCGTTTGCAGTGATTTGCTCCGCGAGTCGTATCGCCTCGCTGGTCGCTTCGCCTGGCTCAACGAGGCGCGACACAAGCCCTAGTTCGTAGGCGCGGGCCGCCGGAATCGGCTCGCCCGTTAGAATGGCCTCCATCGCTGCGGACTTTCCGATGGCGCGCGGGAGTCGGAAGAGTCCGCCGGCACCTGCGACGAGATTACGCTTAACCTCGGCCAGGCCGAATGCCGATTGCGTGGTGGCGACCACAAGATCGGCGGCGAGGACGATTTCGCAGCCGCCTGCCGTTGCGAGGCCATCGACGGCCGCTATTACGGGCTTCTTTCGTTCGCGGTACACGAAGCCAGCGAAGTTGCCGCGAGTGGTGGCAAGACGTGCGGCATCGCCGCTGTTGATCGCCTTGAGGTCTGCACCGGCACAGAACACGGGCTTGGATTGTCCTTCCGTGTTTGCCTGGAGCACTCCGATCCAAACCTCGTCATCGGCCTCCATCTGATCAATGGCGGATTCCATGGCTTCGGCAACGTCCCCGTTGATGGCGTTGCGCGCCTCAGGACGATTCAGGGTGATGAGGGCAGTGCGCCCGCGGGTTTCGTAGGTGACGATGTCTGACATGGCCCTTGAGCGTAGAACCAGAGTCGGCGAGGTTACGAATTACGCTGTGTCGAGTAAGTCGCCCGGCCCGCCCTGCGTGGGTGGCTCATGCGTCGTCAAGGGCTTCCGATGCGCTTGCGTCAAGCTCCGAAGTCGATGACGGCTGGCCGGTGGCCCGTTCGCTGGTGGCTTGTGTTGCCACCGGTCGCTCTACATCAGAGTCGAGCGCTGCAATTTCTGCTTTCTCGGACGCAGCCGGCGGCGCGTCCGGCGCGGAAGCGCCAGACGTAGAAGCAGTTTGCAGGGGAGCATTGTCCGACCCTGCCTTGGGTGAGGCAAGCTTCGGCGCTGATTTGTCATCTGGGGACTTGGCGGTGCCTGGAGCAGGCTTTGATGTGCGTTCGGATCGCTTGTCGCCACCGCTATCCCGAGCGCCGGGCTTCTTACGCTTGTCGTTGCGCGGCCCGGGGCGTAGTGGTTTCGGTCGCGGTGCCCCGGCTGGAACCTCGACACCGAGCAGCGCAGCGATCTGTGGAAGTAAGGGGCCGAGTCGCAGTGCGGTCTTGCGAAGATCGTCGGTGATGGTGGTTGGTGGGGCAATCGGCGTCACCAGCGCCCTGACAGGAGAGAAGGCGGCGGCTTCCATCACTGCAGCCCAACGGTCTGACGAATCGTCTGCGGTGAGCCCGGCGGTGGCCGCAGCGCCAAGTTTGCGCGCTAGCTCGGGCGGGAACATGACCCCGGCTTTCGGAGGCTGCGATGAGAGTCGAAGTGCCCGAATCGATCGTCCGACACTGAGGGCAGTATCGACGTCCTCAAGCCATAGTTTTAGCTCGTGGTCCTGCTTCTTGACCAGGTCTGCTTTCAGCTTGGTCGCAAGTTCCCGCGTCGACTCGTCTCGGGCGACGATCGGGTCGTCGCCCGCTGCAACCACACTGCGAAGATCACGCAGATCAAGATTTTCCATTTGACGTTGGGCGGCCTCGGCTCGGTCGAGCCAGTCGGCGACGCGGAGCTTCGGAATGAGCCCTTCGGCCATCTTGAGTACGCTTTCTTCGGGCATGGTTGGCTTGCCGTCAGCTGCGAGCTTCTTATTGTCCTCGGAAAGACGAGTTCGCACGGCAGCCATGCCCTGGATCGCGAGTTCGGCGATGGGACGCTGCTCCTCGGGGATTTGTGCGAGGACCTCATTACGCCGGGCCTTGCCGGGCCGAAGCCGTTTCGGCTTCGGGCGCTGGGGGACTTCAGGTGGTGGATCGAAATGAGGACGGCGGGGCGCGCGACGCTCGTTCTGATTTTCTCCGCTACGACTGCGTCCGCCCTTATTGTCTCGCCGACCCCGCTTACCATCGCGTCCACCTCGGTCGCTCCGATCCGACTTGGCGCGGGTTTCGATGACAGCTTGGAAGTTCTCTTCAACAGGAAGGAGTTCGAGCAGGTCGGAGGACGGCTTTTCGCGACCTTTGAGTACCGACGTGACTTCGATGCCATCGAGCTCTTGCTCGACTTCAACTTTGAGGACGTCTCCAACTTTCGCGCCGTCGGGGAGGAGTCCCCCGTCAAGCACGCCCTTCGGCACTCGGGCTCCGGCTGCACGCCATGTCCAAGAGTTGTCGGCGAGCGCGCTCGTCAACTCGATGTCAATCCTGCGAGGCATGGTGGTCAAAGGTACCGGTTCGCGGTCCGAGAAACCATCTCGATACCGTGCAGGTGTGGCCATCTATGCGCTCGGTGAACAGGAACCTTCAATCAGCGGTGAGGCTTTTGTTCACCCTGAGGCCACGGTTATCGGGTCGGTGACGCTCGGAGCACTGTCGTCTGTGTGGCCAGGCGCGGTCCTCAGGGGGGACGGGGGCGAGATCCTCATCGGCGAACGCACGAGCGTTCAGGACAACGCTGTGCTGCACACCACGCCGCAGTGGCCGACGATGGTGGGCGATGATTGTGTGCTCGGTCACCTGATCCACCTCGAGGGGTGCTCTATCGAGGATCACGTTCTCATCGGTAACGGGTCCATGGTGCTTCACCGCTGTGTTATTCGCACCGGTTCGATCGTTGCGGCGAACGCTGTGGTGCTTAATGACACCGAGGTCCCCACTGGAGCGATCGCTGTTGGAACGCCTGCCACGATCAAGGAGGGTCGAGCCCGTCGTGAGGACATCGATGAGGGGAGCCGGGAGTACATCCGTCGTGCGATTCGGTATCGGACGGACCTTCGTCGACTCGACTGAGCAAGGATCGACGGTCGACACGTCGTTTAAGTCCTATCGATCATCGAGCGCACCGCATCTTCACGGGGGAGCGAGGGCACTGCCCCTGCGATGGTTGTGGCGAGTGCCCCTGCGGCGCTGGCCCATCGAACGCTTGTCGACAGGTCGTCGCCTACCGCAAGTCGAGCAGCGAGATAGCCGCAAAATGCATCGCCGGCACCGGTGGTGTCGACCGGGATAACTTGAAATGGTGTCTGCGTCGTTGACTGGCCGCCGCTGTGGATGCAAGCACCCTGAGCCCCGAGTGTTGTAACGACTGCGCCCACGCCGGAAGCGAACAGATGGCCGATTCCTCCAATGACGTCAGCCTCGTGTTCGTTCGGCACGATCAGCGAGGCTGTTGCAATCGTCGAGTCCGGAAGTTCGACTGCCGGTGCGGGATTAAGGATCGTGGTCGATCCCACTGCGCGTGCCGCCGTCAATGCGTCGTCGACGGTGCCGACCGGCACCTCAAGTTGAGCAAGGACGGCTTTACCCTCTGGTGGGGCCACATCAGGCCACACTAGGTGGCCGTTCGCTCCCGGCACCACCACGATCGAGTTCTCGGCGTTGTCGTCGACAGCGATCAACGCTCTTCCCGTGGGGGCACCGGTAACAGTTAGCAGCCAGCGTTCGTCGATTCCTTCGGCACGTACAACGTCGCGGAGTCGACGCCCGGCGTCGTCGTCACCAACGGCTCCTACGAAAGCGACTAGGGCCCCGGCGCGAGCAGCTGCAACCGCCTGGTTGAGTCCCTTGCCGCCCGGAAACTCCTGGTAGTCGGAACCTGAGACCGTCTCTCCAGGCCCAGGAAGACGCTGCGTTCGAACGACGAGATCAAGGTTGAGGCTGCCGACGACGACGACGTCGAACCCGTTAGCTGGCGCGGGCTCGGACACCGATGGGTGCGATTAGTCGGAACCCGGCGGCGTGGCGTTCGTCCTCCGACTCGCCACCCCAGAAACCGTATTCGTGGTGGTCTCTCGCAAAATCCATGCAATCCGTGCGTACAGAACAGCCGGCGCAGATTGCTTCGGCTGCAGATTCTCGGCGTTCTCGCGACTGCGGCCGCTCGGCTGCAGTCGGGAAGAACAGATGTGTCAGGCCCTTGCAGGCCCCTTCGCTCATCCAGTCATCCGCTTCAATCAGCGCGGCTGGCAGGTCGATTGTTGTCATGAACTCGTTCCCCCCGAGTGTTTTGCGACCGACGACCTTCCCCAGGCCGACAGTCTTTCCGACGTTGCGAGGAGGAGAGTAGAGGAAATCAACCGGTCAGTCAATTGTCCTCTGCAAGCTTTTCAACGGTCGCTGTCAGCGCTGCCGGAGATGGCTCTGACGCCTGAGGCGAAGCGCTTGACATCGCGCTCCGTGGTGTCCCATGCGGTCATCCAGCGAACTTGGTGCACGGTCACGTCCCAGTCCCAGAAGAAGCACCAGTCACGTAGCAATTCGATCCAGCCGTGAGGGAGTCGCGGAAACAAGCTGTTGACCTCGGGTGGTGTCCCGAGTTCGACACCTGGAATCTCGGCCACGAGGTGGTGCAGGTTCGTTGCCATTTTGTTGGAATGTCGGCCGAGTTCAATCCACAGCTCGTCATGGAGGAGGGCGTTGAACTGCGCCGAGAGGTACCGCATCTTCGACGGCAGCTGGGTGACCTGTTTGCGGACGTATTCGGATCCAGTGGCCAGCATCGGGTCGAGGAAGACGACGGCTTCGGCGCCGAACGCTCCGTTCTTTGTGCCGCCGAAGCTGATCACGTCGACGCCCGCATCAATCGTGAAGCTGCGAAGAGTCGTTCGGTCACCCCCCAGAGCGGCGGTGGCGTTGGCGATGCGTGCACCGTCGAGGTGAACGAGCATTCCCATGCGGTGGGCAGCATCGCACACAGCTGCGATTTCGGCGGGGGTGTACAGCGTCCCCAACTCGGTGGGCTGGGTCAGCGACACGATGCCAGGCTGAACGTGGTGCTGGACGCCTTGCAGGTGTCCGGTGCTCTCGACCATCTCGGGTGTGATCTTGGCGTCGGGCGAGGGGAGTTCGATGAGCTTTGTGCCGAGCGTACGTTCAGGGGCACCGGTCTCGTCGGCGGCAATATGCGACCAGTTGGTGCAAACAATCGCATGATGTGGTCCGGTCAGCGTTCCCATCAAGGTGGCCAGCGCAGCGATATTGGCTCCCGTTCCGTTGAAGCACACGCGAGTCGTGACGTCGGCGCCGAACAGGTCGCGGAACCGGGCCTCGCACTCCTGTGTGTGGTCGTCGGCGCCGTAGGCGAGCACATGGCCTGCATTCGCGGCGATAACCGCCTCGACAACAGCGGGATGCGCGCCGGCAGCGTTGTCGCTGGCAAACGCGCGGTCAGGAGCGGGGGGCATGTCGATCACGCTCCGAGTCTCGCAGGCGCCGACTGTAAATTGACCACTGCTATTGTTTCGTCATGACGAATTATAGCCGGTCGGACCAGCAGCCAGGGGAGCGATGTCGGTGGTGTCGGCGAGTTCTGGAGGTGCGTTCGGGTCCTGGCCGGCCCCGTAAATTCTGCAGTCAACGGTGCCGCCAGTGGGACTGGGTGTCGCGTCAGCGTGCGGCCGATCTGGCCTTAGGTGCAAATGAGATCGTGATAAGACGGGATGAACTCGAGCGACTCCACGACGACCTCTACATGCTTGCCTGTGCCGTTGAGGACACTGAGCGGGACCTTCAAGAATCGGCACTTCCAAGTAACCGTGAGCTCCGAACAGCCCTCGACTGGATCCTCGAGAGCGCAAGGCCGCTTCGTAATCGCGAACTTGCTGCGGCAATCCCTGAATCCCACAAAATGTCATGACGTAATTAACCTCAGACGACAGGAGAGCGTCCGCAGCTGTGCTTTCGGCGTTCAGTTCCGCGCAGATCCTGGTTGAGCGTGGGCGCCAGAAGCTACGACTAACAAGGGCTTCGAATATGTGCTCGACTTGCGGTTGAATTCGGTCCGGTGGACGGCGAAGGCGGTTTGAGCCGTTCCTCAGGGACTGGAGTCTGTGCGACCGGGTTGTGCTGGGCGGCCTACTAGAGGCAAGGCTTCGGCGCAGGGATCTTCTTCGCTCTCGGTGAGAATGCGCCGATAATGTCCGTTATGTCAACTTAGTCTGGAAGGGCACAGAGCTCACCATGATTCCGCCGGATGCATGCCCTCACCTGCTTACTGCCCTGTGAGCTGGGGTTTTTCGCCTTGCGCAGAGGATTAGTCGAGTCGTAAGTGCACGTTGCGGGCGTGGACGTCAGTTTGGGATTTAAGTTGCGGATAGCCGGGCCGATCTCTTCTTCATGCAGGAGGCCAGCCGTTCATGACCCCGATCACAACTCAGCAGCACCCGACTGCAGGTGCACGATCAATCCGGCGGCTGGTGGTGCGGGCAGTTTTTGCGTCTGGGGTCGCGGTTCTCGGATGGTCGGCTGTTGGGCTGAAAGTGTCTGCTACTGCGAGGCCTGCAGTCGAGGCTCCACTGCTGCAGTCCGGCTTCACCGGACTGCGCGTCGGCGCACAGGGCAATGCCGTCGCGTCTTTGCAAAGGGCTCTCATGTCCGTGGGAATCAGCGTGCCCGGAGGAGCCGACGGAGAGTTCGGTCCGGCGACGCGCCAAGCGGTCATGAAATTTCAGACCGAGCGGAGCCTTCAGGCCACAGGCGAAGTTGACCAGGCCACCTCGAGTGCATTGGCGTCGAGCGGGTCGAACCAGAACGCATCTGGAGAAGTAGTACTCGCCCAAGGCGCACGTGGTGACGCCGTGAAGGAACTCCAGCGGCGCCTGGTTGCCGGAGGGGTTTACGTCGCTGGCGGAGCTGATGGGGTCTACGGAGCTGCGACCGCTCGAGCTGTCGCGCAATTCCAGCGGTGGAACGGTTTGTCGCCGAGTGGAGCTGTGGATGGCAAAACCGCTAGCGCGCTCGGGCTCGGTGCGTCGAGCAATGTGTCGACGCAGGCTCCGCCAGCACCCCCTGCCGTGGCGGAAATCAATCCCTACGTTGGTCTCAAGCAAGGGTCGAACGGTTCACGTGTCAAGGAGCTCCAGGCTGCCCTTCAGAACGCCGGAATCGTGGTTCGCGGTGGGGCCGATGGGGCTTTTGGGCCGGCCACGACTGCAGCACTCAAGGAGTTCCAGGGGGCCAACAGCCTTTCGCAAACCGGCGTATTAACCGAACAAGGCGCCGTGATCCTGAATCTAGGAACGGGCGGTGGAGCGTCTCCTCCCCCAGCTGCAGTGAGCCCGTACCTGGGTTTAAAAGTTGGAGCACGTGGCGATGCCGTCAAGGATGTGCAGCAGGCGCTTATCGGCGCTGGTGTGACCGTTCGTGGCGGGGCTGACGGAGTGTTCGGAAATGCCACCAAAACAGCCCTGACGTCGTACCAAACGTCGACAGGAATCACCGCTGACGGAACCGTCAATCAGAACACGATCGACAAACTTGGTCTCGGGAGCAGCAGCGGACCCGTTCCTGTTGCCGGCAGCGCCCCTCCCCCAGCTGCAGCCTCAAGCAACGCTTACGTCGGACTTGCCATCGGATCCCGTGGGAAAGAGGTCACCGAACTCCAGCGTGCGCTTCAGGGCACGGGGCTCGTGGTTCGAGGCGGTGCTGACGGGGTGTTCGGAAATGCCACCAAATCGGCGCTCCAGGCATTCCAGAAGGTCAATGGAATTCCTCAGAGCGGGGTGACGACCGAACGCGGCGTCAAGATCCTTGCACTGGGAACAAGCGCAGTGGGAGTAGCGAATCCGAATTCGGGCAGTGGTGTGGTCCTCGAACGCTTCCCGGTGCAGGGACGATGCTTCTACGGTGATACCTGGCACGCCGCTCGCGGCGGCGGGCGTTTGCACGAAGGGGTCGACATCATCGCAAACGAGGGCAACCTGCTCTACGCCGTCGCCGATGGCGAGATCACAAAGCGCTACTGGGACCGGCCCGGGGCACTGGCAGGGAACGGCCTCCGTCTCACCCACGCAAACGGGACCTACTTCATCTACCTCCATTTGGCGGGCTTCGCTCCGGGCATCGAGATCGGGACGAAGGTGAAGGCAGGCGATGTGATTGGCTTCGTCGGTAACACCGGGTCGAGCGCAACGCCCCACCTGCACTTTGAGGTACACCCCGGTGGCGGCAGTGCTGTTAACCCGTACTGGATGGTGAAGGCGATCGATGGTTGCAGCAACATCACACCGCAGTACCAGTCAAGCTTTGCCTGAACAGGGTCCAGCATGCTTCCGGGTCGCAAGTCGTTCGACTCTGAGTGTGAGTGGCCGCGGTTGCCGGCGTGATTGTGAAGCGGTTTGGGAGACGCTTGGGCGACGGCAAATCGTCCGCTCAGCAACACCGGCCGGTCCTGGCGTCGAGGATTTGATCCGGCGCAGGAATGAACGGACGGATACTCATCAAGTTCGGCGTCGATTGCGGCCAGATGGACATCTGCGTCGAGCCGAGGAGGCTGTAACTGCAGGTCGGGTTGTGAAAGCGTCGATGCCAGACGTGCCCACAACGGCTGGAGGACGCTAACGCAATCGTCGGTGCGAATCACCGAGCACCTGTGCTGAGCGGCTCAGATCACCTGGCTAGCGACACCATCGTAGAACGAATGGAGCACATCAAATGCGAGCTTGCGTTCGCCTTCTTCGCTGACGAGACCTTTGCGGTTGTAGCCGTCTTGTATGCCGGGTAGCACCCGAACAGGGGCGCGGAAGTCCTTCAGAATCCATGGCGACATTCCGGCAACCACTCCGTTATCAAGGTCCGATCTGTTCGCGTTGACCATCTGGGTGTGGACCGCATACACGGCCGCTTGGAACTCCTCGGTCCAGATTTGTTCGTCGTTTCCGTGATGCCCTGCTTTTGCTCCCGCTCCCATCTCCGTAAAGACAATCGGCTTGTCGAATGGTGTTGACCAGCGGGTGGTGGCGATCTTCTCGCGCTCGCCGTAGTACCAGCCGAGGTACTGATTAACGGCGATGACGTCGATGACTGCCCCGAGCGGGTCGTCGACATGATGGTCCTGAGCATCTGTAGGCAGAGTCAGCAGGGCGGCGGAGATGAGTCGGGTCGGGTCGAGTTCTCGAGCCCGCGTAGCGAGGTCTGTCAGGAAAGCATTGCGCCCGGGAGACGGCATGGTCTCGTTGGCAACCGACCAGAAGATGACCGACGCACGGCTGCGATCACGGGTTATGAGTTCATCGAGCTGCTCACGGGCATTCTCTAGTACGTGGGGCTGGTCGAAGGCGATCCCCCAGTAGACGGGCAGTTCGCACCATGCGAGGACACCGCGCCGGTCGGCCTCGCGCATCATGTACTCATCGTGCTGGTAGTGGGCCAGTCTGACGAAGTTCACTCCGAGAGCTTCAGCACTGTCAAACAAGCCGGCGGCGTCGGTCGGGCCATGCGAGCGTCGCCCGCCCGATATCGCCTCGGCGTGCATCGAAATTCCTCGAAGGAACGTCACCTCACCGTTGATTACGATACGCGTCCCGTCGGTTGTGATTGTTCGGAATCCGACCTGGTCGATGACGGCGTCGTGGCCGACCGTCCACTCCACGTCGTAGAGGCGCGGTCGTCCAGGGTGCCAGCGTTCGATCTCGTGATCGATGTCGAGTTTGAAGTGCCTGCTGCTGCCGCCGGTGAGCACTGTGTCGACTCCCAGCTCGGGAATCCGCAGCTCGACGGCATCGTCGCTCCCGTCGACCTCCACTCCCCCAATCACCCGACCGTCAGGTGCCATCGTGAGCCACGCGTGCCGGAGGAAGGTGTCGGGGACGAACACGAGGTCGACAGAGCGGGTGATGCCGCCAAAGTTCCACCAATCGGAGCGCATCGCCGGGATCCGGTCCCGCTCCCGTCGGTTGTCAACTTGGATGACTAGCGAGTGTTCCTCAGTGTTGAGGCGTCCCGTCAGCTCAACGGCGTACGGGCTGAATCCTCCGGCATGGACCGCTAGCTCCTCGCCGTCGAGAAACACGCGGCTCGTGTGGTTGGCTGCCCCGACATGAAGGAACACCCGTCCGGACGCAACCTGGTGGACGGTTAGAGCGACCTTGCGTCGGTACCAGATCGTGCCCTCGTAGTAGTGCAGTCGTTCGTCCTGCGTGTTCCAGTCGCCTGGAACGGTCAAAGTTGGCGCAGTGTCGAAGTCGTACTCAACTCGGTCCCCAGGGTGTCGCGGTGCGTGGTCCCGAAAGAAGCCGCGATCATTGCGCTGCTCGAGGATTCCGACGTAGCCCATCTCGTACGGGTCGACAATGACATTCCAGTCGCCGTCGAGCGAAAGGAGGTTGCGAGCGAGCACGTTCGACATCGTGGTGGTTCCAGAGTTCATGGAAGGATCGTGGCATGCCGAGCTTCACGATTGATCAGCCGCTGCGTTTTGGAATCTTCCTGCCACCCATGCACAAGACCGGCGTTAACCCGACGCTCGCCATGCATCGTGACCTGGAGCTAATCGATCATCTCGATCGGCTTGGCTATCACGAGGCCTGGATCGGTGAGCACCACTCGGCCGGTTCAGAGTTGATTGCGAGCCCCGAGGTCTTTATCGCAGCAGCATCCCAACGCACGAATCACATCAAGCTGGGGACCGGCGTGAACTCACTGCCGTACCACCACCCACTGATTCTTGCTGACCGCATCGTGCAGCTCGATCACCTCACCAAGGGTCGGATGATGTTTGGTGCTGGTCCCGGGCAGCTAACCTCGGATGCCGCCATGCTCGGCATCGCGCCGAACGATCAGCGGCCCCGGATGCATGAAGCTTTCGATGTCATTATGCGGCTGTTTCAGGGCGAGACGGTCACGAAGCACACTGACTGGTTTGTCTGTGAAGAAGCAGTGCTGCAGATGCGGCCATACTCAGACTTTGACGTCGCGGTCGTGTCAACGATGTCACCGTCGGGCTCAACACTCGCTGGTCGTCACGGCGCCGGACTCGTTTCGGTTGCGGCCACCGAGCCGGCGGGCTTTGGGGTGCTTGACTACAACTACAACGTCTGGAGAGAGGAAGCCGAACTCAACGGGCACGCTGCACACCGCTCAGACTGGCGGCTGATGGGGCCAATGCACATCGCCGAGACGGAGGCAAAGGCCCGCGAGAACTGCAAGTACGGACTTCAGTGGGTGTTTGATTATCTCGCACACATATTGCCGATGGGAGACCCGAACGAGCCTGGTCCGCCCACTGACTACAACGAGTTCGTTGACTTCATGAACGAATCCGGTCGATTGGTTATAGGCACCCCCGACATGGCAGTCAAACAGATCAAACGGCTTCAAGAGAAGACTGGTGGGTTCGGTTGCTACATGATGATGGGTGCCGATTTCGCCCCCTGGCAGGCTACAAAGGACAGCTACGAGCTGTTTGCGTACGAGGTCATGCCGCATTTCACCGGCCAGGCGACCCCTGCGCAGGTGAGCTACGACAAAATCGTCGACGCCGGTACCCGGTGGGCCGACGCAACCCTGGGTGCACAGCTCACCGAGATCGGGAAATACGAAGAAGAGCGCGCCGCCCGCTGACCCTGGGCCAAAACCGCGCTGAGGCTCTCCCATGGTTGCCCATCGTCGTCGTGACCGCGTCTAGGCCATCGAGATCGGTCCGCTCGGATGAGCGCATGTCTGAATTTGGCATTTGGGGGCAGATTCGGTCACACGAACCAGCCGGTGTCGTGCGGCCGGGCTACGGTAAGGACAAAACTGAATTGCCATCGCCTCTGATCGGGAGAGCCGCAGCGAAGCGTCGCCGAAGGAGCAACCACCCCGGAATCTCTCAGGCACCCGGACCGGTCGGAGCAGGCACGCTGGAAAGTGGCCGGCGCGTGTGCGCCAGTCCGCCGACGGGGACCAAACTCTCAGGCATCGATGACAGTGGGGGCCGACCACTACCTGGAGGACTGCGTGTCTACGCCCATCGCCGAACTTTTCGAGCCAGCGGAATTCGTCCGTCGTCATATCGGCCTGTCGCCGGACGACATGACACACATGCTGGGCGTAGTCGGTGTGGCAACCGCCGAGGAATTGCTCGATCAGACGGTGCCCGATTCGATCCGGAGCACCGAACCGCTTGACATTCCCTCGGCGGTACCGGAACACGAAGCGCTCGATCGTCTGCGCTCGATCGCCGAACAAAATGCGGTAGTCACGAGTCTGATCGGAATGGGGTATCACGCAACAATTACGCCTCCCGTCATTGCCCGCAATGTGCTTGAGAACCCGGCCTGGTACACCGCGTACACGCCGTATCAGCCAGAGATCAGTCAGGGTCGGCTCGAGGCAATTCTCAACTTTCAAACCCTCGTCACCGAACTCACCGGACTCGACGTTGCAAACGCATCACTGCTCGACGAAGCAACAGCCGCAGCGGAGGCGATGACCATGGCGCGGCGACAGTCGAAAGCTAAAACGCAGCGCTTCTTCGTGCATCACGACGTGCATCCGCAGACCCTTGCCGTGCTCCGGACCCGGTCCGAACCGGTAGGGATTGAACTCGTCGTCGGCGACACGGCCCTACTCGACGACGAATCTGGTGTGTTCGGTGCATTGCTTGGCCATCCGGGCTCAAGCGGAGCCGTTGTCGACTGGTCGAGCACCATTGCCACGATCCACGATCAAGGAGCAGTCGCCATCGTCGTCACCGATCCGTTGGCGTGCGTGTTGGCCACTCCCCCGGGGCAAATGGGTGCCGACATCGCCGTCGGCTCCGCGCAGCGATTCGGTGTGCCGATGGGCTTCGGAGGGCCGCATGCTGCCTTCGTCGCGGCACGCGAAAAAGCCGCGCGAACGATGCCGGGTCGCATCGTGGGGGTCAGTGTCGACACGGCTGGCCGTCCGGCGCTCCGACTGGCGCTTCAGACTCGCGAGCAACACATCAGGCGCGAGAAGGCGACGTCTAACATCTGCACCGCCCAGGTGCTTCTGGCGAACATCGCCGGCCTGTACGCAGCGTGGCACGGTCGCGACGGGCTCGCGCAAATTGCCGAGCGGGTACAACGTCTCACGTCGATCGCCGCAGCAGGACTTTCGGCCGGCGGCCTGGAGTTGCGCCATCGCAGCTGGTTCGACACGTTGATGGTGACACATCCGACTCAAGGCGCTGATGCGCTCGTTGCGTCCGCATTGGCGGCCGGCATCAACATCCGTCGCGTCGACGACTCAACCGTCGGGATTACGTTCGACGAGACGAACACCTTGGCGACTGTGGAAACGATCGTCACTGCGCTCGGCGGCCAGCCGCTGGGTCCGGATGAATGGGACCAAGCGCCTGACGGGATCGCTAGCAACCTACGACGAAACGACGAGTTCCTGACTCAGTCGGTGTTCGAGCGCTACCACTCGGAACACGAGATGCTCCGCTACCTTCGCCGGCTCAGCGACAAGGACCTTGCACTCGATCGCACCATGATTCCCCTCGGTTCATGCACGATGAAGCTCAATGCGACAAGCGAGATGTTGCCGATTACCTGGCCGGAGTTTGCGAATCTGCATCCGTTCGCACCCAGCGACCAATCCGTCGGCTACCGACGACTGATCAGCGAACTGGAAGCCGATCTCGCGTCGATCACCGGGTACGCCGCAGTAAGCCTGCAGCCGAATGCGGGCAGCCAAGGCGAGTTTGCTGGACTGCTGGCGATCCGGGCCTACCATCGTGCCAATGGCGACGTCGAGCGCACGATCTGCTTAATCCCGGAAAGCGCCCATGGCACCAATGCGGCGAGCGCGGTGATGGCCGGTCTCGATGTGGTCGTAGTTGCGTGCGACGACGGTGGCAACGTCGACATCGCGGACGTCAGGGTCAAGATCGCGGAGTACGGCGATCGCCTGGCGGCGCTCATGATCACCTACCCCTCGACACATGGCGTCTTTGAGGCTTCGGTGGCCGAGATGTGTGCCGCCGTTCATGACGCCGGTGGGCAGGTTTACGTTGACGGAGCGAATCTAAACGCGCTCGTGGGTCTGGCCCGCCCCGGTCGATTCGGCGCCGACGTGAGCCACTTGAATCTTCACAAGACCTTCTGTATTCCGCACGGCGGCGGCGGTCCGGGTGTGGGTCCGATCGGCGTAGGCGAGCACCTTGCGCCGTTTCTGCCGGGTCACCCGCTCGACGCCGACGCATTCGTAGGCGCAGTTTCTGCAGCGCCGTTTGGCTCGGCGGGCATCTTGCCGATCCCGTGGATGTATCTCACGATGATGGGCGGAGTTGGCCTTACTGATGCAACTACGGCGGCAGTCGTTGCAGCGAACTACATAGCGGATCGCCTCGATCCATTTTTTCCGGTCCTTTACCGCGGCGACCAGGGGCGGGTGGCTCATGAGTGCATCATTGATCTGCGCCCAATTACGAAATCGACTGGCGTTTCAAATGATGACGTGGCGAAGCGCCTGATGGACTACGGGTTCCATGCCCCGACGATGAGTTTCCCGGTTGCGGGGACCTTGATGATCGAGCCGACCGAGTCCGAAACGTTGCGCGAGATCGACCGGTTCATTGACGCAATGATCGCAATTCGCGCCGAGATTGACCGCATCGAAGCGGGCGACTGGCCCGTGGAGGACAGCCCGCTGCGTCACGCCCCGCACACTTCGGAGGACCTGCTCGGCAACTGGAAGCGACCCTATTCGCGGGAGCTTGGGGCCTTTCCGGCCCCAGCGACGCGCGCTGCCAAGTACTTCCCCCCGGTATCGCGCATCGATGGCGCCGCAGGTGACCGGAACCTCGTGTGCAGTTGCGAGCCACTTGAGGTCCTCGCTTCGGCTTGAGTCAGTGTTTGCTCGATAGTCGTTTGCGGTGCACTCACCGCAAACGACGTCCTGCGGCTTGCTGTGCGCAAAGGTGTGGCGGCCGTGAGCACACGGTACGAGATCGTCTCAGTTTTTAATGCCTGCAATCCTCGACACTTTGCCGATCCCCACCGATCCGGCTGAGTGAACCGTTCCGCCGAGTGCGGTCATGCCTGGCGTATCTGCCGGAAGTAGCTTGAGATGATGGCCGATTCTGATCCTTTGTCGCAGATTTTTAACCTGTTCGCTGCACCGCTAGCAGGAGCGGTGCAGTCGTTTGATCAATTCCGCAACGGCGTTGATCAGTTCCAGCGCGGCGTCGAGAACTTCAACCGGACGATGGAAAACCTCAATGAGACCGCAGAGCGGATGAACGTGCTGCTAGCCGAGGTGGAGGAACCGTTGCGTGCAGTGGTGCCTCAGGTGACACGAACGGCGAGGACCGCCGATGAGATGATGAAGGTTGTCTCTGGCCCGGCGATGGCCGTCGCCCCGGGCCTACAAATACTCGCAGAGACGCTCAACAACCCGGCATTCAAGCAAATGCCGAACCAGGTTGCTCAAATGAACGAAGTGCTCGCTGAGGTGACGGCCCGCCTGGCACCGCTGGGTCAGCTGGCCGAATCGGCAGGCGGCCTGTTCGGCGGTCTGAAGCTCCCAAGTTTTGGAGGTTCATCGAAGCTGGTTCAGGCGGCGCCCGAGCCTACGCGGGCTGTCGATGTTGCGCTGGATGAAGCGGTCGAGGACAAACCCGCAGCGCCCAGGAGTATCCAAGAGACAGCGACAGAGCGCGAAGTCCCGGTAAGGAAGCAGACACCTGCCAAGAAGAATTCGACCAAGAAGAAGGCTCCGCCCAAGAAGACTGGAGCAAAGAAAAAGACACCGGCCAAGAAGACTGCAACGAAGAAGAAGGCTCCGGCCAAGAAGACTGGAGCAAAGAAGAAAACACCTGTCAAGAAGACTGCTGCTAGGAAGCTGTGACCGTGCTTTGTTGCGGATCGGCGTTGCTTACGGGGCAACGCCTTCGTCGCAGCCCACTCATCGAGTTGCGCAGTGCTGCCAGGTACTGAAGCTACAACCCCATACACCTAGCGGGTCGGGGTTATCTCGGCTAGCTGGCTAGGAACGGCATGTCGACGATTCTGCCGGGAAGCCCCTTGCCACGGACGTCGACCATCACCTCCGTGCCCGATTGGTGTTCGGTTGCGACGAGGGCCATGGCAATGCCATGGCCGAGCACCGGTGAGAAGTTCCCACTGGTGACTTCGCCAGCCGTCGTGCCATCGACGAAAACGGCACATCCGGCTCGTGCCGGTCGGCGACCATCGGTGGCGATCCCGACGAGGCGGCGTGCAGCGCCGCGTTGGCGTTCGGCGAGCGCAGCGTTACGACCAACGAAGTCAGCCTTGTTCCAAGCCACTACCCAGCCCAAGCCTGCTTGTAGTGAGGTGATCCCTGGACCGAGTTCGTGTCCGTGTAACGGGAGACCGGCTTCGAGACGAAGCGTGTCCCGCGCCCCGAGGCCCGCGGGAGTAACGCCAGTGGCCAAAATCGCGTCCCACAACTCGCCGGCGCAGTCGGCAGGCACGGCGATCTCAAAGCCAGATTCGCCGGTGTATCCGGTTCCAGCCACAACGCAATTAATTCCTTTCCACGTGCAGTGAGCAACGCGAAATCTCCCGACTGTCGCAGCAGTCGACAACACCGGTTCGATCAGGCTTTGCGCTGCGGAGCCCTGCACTGCGATCACGGCTCGCGATGCGGTCGTGTCGACCCCGTCGAGTGCTGCAACGACACGATCAGTATTCGAAGCATTTGGCATGACGTCGAACACGTCGGACTCACCATCGTTGCGGGGGTGCCACCACACGATGATGTCGTCGAGCACCGAAGCGTTGTCCGCGTCGAGGAGATGGGTGTACTGGGCGCGACCCGGTCCAATCTTGGTCAGGTCGTTAGTAAGCGTCTCCTGAAGACGCTCAAACGCGTCGTCGCCCTCGACGCGCATCGTTCCGAGATGCGACACGTCGAAGGCTGCGGCGCTCGACCGGCACGCAAGGTGCTCGGAGATCGTTCCGCTCGGATAGGCGATCGGCATCTCCCACCCGCCGAAGTCGACCATTTGGGCCCCAAGCGCTCGGTGTTGCTCGGCCAGTGGCGACTGGCGCAGGGTCATCCGATCTTGCGGATTGCGTCGGCGTGCTCGGGCTCAGAAGCACCTGGTGCCAAGTCGGCCTCGAGTTCGCTCTTCACACCGCCCATTGACAATACGTTGAGTACGCCTTGTCCGCGTTGCAGGACATCGATCAACTGGCCGTCGTCATACAGATTGACACTTGAGCCATCGATCACGATGTGGGCTGCCGCGATGTCGGTGGATACGTGTTCACGAAGGTATTCAAATACGTTGCGGACTTGCTCCAGCTTTATGCCCGCATCGAGCAACTTCTTAATGGCTTTCAACTCAAGAAGATCGTTGTATGAGTAGCGGCGGCGACTGCCGCTACCGGAAGCGTCATTGAGTGAGGGCCTAATGAGATCAGTGCGAGCCCAGTAGTCGAGTTGACGGTATGTGATGCCGACGACTTTTGCCGCTCGAGTTCCACTGAAGCCCAGGTCGTCGGGTGTAGCGATAACGCTGTCGAGTGATTGATCCATCTGCTGTGGCATTGCTTAGTGGGTCCCAACTTATCGAAGACACGGTCGTAGTTACGAACATGTGAGGAATAAGACACTACGCATTCGCAGCGTGGCCGTCAATCTTCACTTGAGGGTTGGGCTCAAGTCGCAAAATTGTCCGGCGTTAATCGGGCGATCAAGGTTCCGGCTGGCACCAAATCTCGCAAGGTGAATGGGCCGTCGATTTTGGGTCTTATGACGATTGAGGACACTTTGTGGCGCTCGCTAGTTCTGGTTTTTCGCCGCAGATTGGGAACTGGGGCACCGCTGTACATCCCGAGCGGCGCTGTTTTAGGGAACGGCCGGCCTGAGGGTCTACACGAAGTCTTCGGGATCAACGTTCTCGAGGAAGTCTTTGAACTCGTCGATGATCTCGGCGGCGTCTTCTTCCGGCTCGTCCGGGGGCTCCTGACCATTTTCGTCAAGAAGTTCGTCGCCGGCGAACAGCGGCGCTCCGCACCGAACGGCGAGGGCGATGGCATCAGACGGGCGGGCCGAAATTATCTTCTCGCCAGTCTCGGCCATGATGTGGACCTCGGCAAAAAACGTGCGGTCGCGGATTTCTGTGATCACGATCTTGTCGAGTGTCGCTCCGAGTTCGTCGAGGGCTATCAGGAAGAGATCGTGAGTAAAGGGGCGCGGTGGTTCGATTCCCTCGAGTGCATAGTGGATTGCCGAAGCCTCCGGACTCCCGATGTAGATCGGGAGGAGTCGGTGACGGCCCTCCTGCTCTCGTAAGAGCACCATTGGGGTGTTAGCCGGGATCTCGACCCGGACACCGACCAGTTCAACGGGAATCACGCCCATAATCGTACCGCGTCGGCCCGCAGCGTGTTCCGCTGGACGGGTGGGATTCGTGGATGGCGCGATCAGCGTTCGAGGTGGCGACGCAGCAGTGTGCGCATCATCGCAGCACGGAGTTGGCCGCCAAATATTGCTAGTTCGGTGAGCTGCGCGACGGCGTGGTCGTTCGACTCCGGGTTGCGTTGACGTAGAAGGGGTTGAATGACCTGTTCAAACAAACCGGCTTCGCGGTCCGCAGCAACCCGCCAGCCGCGCAGGTGGCGGGCGTCGACACCCATGTCGAGAAAGCGTTTGGCGATCCTCGCAATTTCGAGTGCGTCTTCGTCGTAGGTTCGGTTGGCGGAGGGAACCACGACGCCGTAGGACTCGACCTGTTCGAGCTGCTCTGGATCGAGTCCCGACATTGAGCAGATCTCACCCGCATCAAGCACCACACCTGCAGGTAAGTGGATACCGTTGGTGTCATCAACGATTTGAAGCGGCCGGGTCGGATCGCTTGCGGGCGCCGACACGGGGGCGATCGAGGCCGGGTGTCTCGAGGCACCGAGAGACCCGTCGATGATCAGCTCGTCAGACTCGTCCACTGGCATATTGGCGATCCCGCGCGGCCGCAGCACCTCGCCCGTCGGATCAATCTCGCCGGTGTCGAGGCGGTCCTTGATGACCTTTAAAGGCAGGAAATTGTCCTTCTGCTCCCGCAAGATGCAGCGCAGCAGCTCGACGTCATGATCGTAAAATTTTCGGTAGCCGGACGCTGTACGTTCGGGCTCGATAAGACCCTGGCTCTCGAGGAACCGGATCTTCGAAATCGTCACATCGGGGAACTCCTCAAGAAGCAGCGCGAGCACTTCCCCGATCGAGAGGTGCGAGTTGGTGGTCGCAGTAATGTCCTCAGGCATCGCTTCGCTCGAAGAAGACGAGACGGAACTTGCCGACCTGAAGTTCGTCGCCATGACGAAGCAAGACCCTGTCGATCCTGTCTTGGTTGACATAGGTGCCGTTGAGCGACCCGCCATCGATCGCAACGTATCCCTCCGACGTTCGCTCGATGTCAACGTGGCGTCGTGAAACGGTGATGTCATCAAGGCTGATCTCGCTGTCGGGATGCCGGCCGAGACGGGTCACCTCGTTTTCAAGGTTGAACCGGTCGCCGGCCTGTGCTCCGGCACGGACGATCAGTACACCGGTTTCGATCGGCAGGTCACCCACCGGTATCACAAGATCGTCGTCAGGCCCCGGGGCATCCTGCAACGGATCAATTCGCGTCAAATTGACGGTCCGGTCGTCGAGCCGGTCGAGTGGTGAGCCACAACTTGAGCAAAAGGTGCTCGCAGGTGGATTGCGATGGCCACATTGATTGCAAAATACGTATTCGGTCATGTCGCCTGAGTCAGCCTTCAATCAGTTCGCGGTATGCGGCGGCATCGAGTAAGGCGTCGAACTGCGTTGCGTCGGCCATCTCGATCCGGCAAATCCACCCCATGCCGTAGGGGTCTGAGTTGAGAAGTTCGGGCTGATCTTCGAGCTCGGCGTTGAACTCGGTGATCGTACCGCTCACCGGTGCGTAGATATCGCTCACTGACTTGGTGCTCTCGACCTCGGTGAAGGTGTCGGCAGCAGCCAGGGTCTGGCCAACCTCGGGCTGCTCGACGAAGACCACGTCGCCGAGGGAGTCCTGGGCATAGTCGGTGATCCCGATCGTGATCACGTCGCCGTCGCGACGGATCCACTCGTGATCGGTCGAGTATCGCAGATCGTCGGGAATATTCATGAGCCTTCAGTTCTGATCGAGGGAAGTGAGACGTCCAACCTCAAGGCCGGACCTGATAAGGGGAATATAGGCGAAACCGGTCCAGTAGCTAAGAACGAGACCGGGAACGCCCAGCATCCAGGCGAGCAGGGCGAAGAATGGGGACTCCCAGACATCGGCTGCACCGAGCAAGAAGCTCGGTACAGCCCCCATCAAAAGAAAGGTCGCGCACTTGCCAAGCCAGGTAACGCCAAAACGCTCCATGTGAAGAAACAACGTGCAGAACGCGATCACTCCCCCGACGATCACCTCGCGCGCAAGGACGGCAACAGCGAACCAGATCGGGATAGAGCCGTCGATTACGATTGCGGTGACCGAGACGATAAACAGCAGTCGGTCGACGGTCGGATCGAAGATCTTTCCGAACTCGCTGCCCTGATCGAACTTGCGGGCGATGAAACCGTCAACCCAGTCGGTGCTTCCGAGCGCAGCGAGCAACCATGCGGCCCCGGCGCGGTTCTCGTCGACGAACAGCAAGTACAGAAACCAGGGCAGGCACAGTAACCGGATCAGCGTGAATAGGTTCGGAACGGTCCACAGTCGTTCGAAGACTCCTTCAGCCGCGTTGGCGACCGGCCCTTCGAGCTGTGCGTCCGATGTGCTCACGACCGCAGCGTACGTGGCGAGACGCTCCCGTACGGCATGATCGAAGGCGATGGGCACTGTTTTCACCATGATCATCAACGGCGACATTCCGGGCACGTTCGTACACCGAGACGAACATTGCGTCGTGTTCATGTCGATCAATCCAATGGCGCCCGGTCATGTCTTGGTGGTCCCGATCGAGGAGATCGATCATTGGATCGATGCGCCTGCTGACCTGGCGGCTCACTTGTTCTCAGTGGCGCACCGCGTCGCCCGAGCGCAGGCTGAAGTGTTTAAGTGCGAAAAGGTCGGCATGATCATCGCCGGCTACGAGGTACCACATGCGCACATCCACTTGGTACCAACCAAAGAGATGAGTGAGTTGAGCTTCGCTAACGCCGCCGCATCGGTTGACCGGGATGACCTTGAGTCGTGGGCGGCGGCGATTAAAACAGCGCTGTCGGTGGCCGACTGAGCGGGTCTGTTTCGTTGATCAGCTCGGGGTAATTGTTCCGTGTGCTGTTCACGTCGGTCGACACCGGACGAATTTCCAAGGTGCAGTCAGCGCTCATGTCGAACAGCGATGACAGTGCTTCGATGTCATGGTTGGTCGGATCAAGCCATTCGGCCCAACGCGTCTGAGGCACGAGGACCGGCATCCGGTCGTGGACCGGCGCCATTGTGGTGTTGGCCCTGGTCGTGATCACCGTGGCACTGTGGAGCCAGACCGGCGCGGCATCGTTATCGATCGGCTGGTTCCGATCTTGCCATGCGGACCACAGTCCTGCGGCTGCCAGGGGCTTGCCGTCAGAGCGATGGACGAAATACGGCTGTTTGGCGGGTTTCCCCTTGACGGTGAGTGGGCCGCCGGCGGCGCCGATTTTCCATTCGTAAAAGCCGTCCATCGGGATTAAAAGACGTTTTTTAGGGAAGAGTCCCTTGAATGCCGGTTTCTCAGCGAGCGTTTCGGAGCGGGCGTTAGTCATCCGCGACCCGATTTTGCGGTCTTTGGCCCAGTTCGGGATCAGCCCCCAGTGAAACGCTTCGAGTTGCGGGGCACTCTGTACATTTTCGCCTCTCGGGGCGACAACGCCGTAGATGTCCTGCGTCGGCGTAACGTTGTAGTTCTCGCCCAGGGTCTCGACGGGGAGGTCAGCGCCAAAATAGGCAGCGATCTGGTCCGACGGGCTATGAGCAACGAATCGACCACACATGTTAGTCCGGTTCGTCAGAGCTCGACACGACGCCGTTGAGCGCGTTCGCGAGGCTGCGGACCGCATCGTTGCCGAGGCGGTACCAGATCCAACGTCCGCGTTTGTGGCCGTCGATCAGTCCGGCTTTGGCAAGGACCTTTAAGTGGTGCGACACGGTCGGTTGTGACTTGCCGATCGGAGCGACGAAGTCGCAGGCGCAAACTTCTCCTGACGCTGAGTTCGAGATGATGGAGAGCATTTGGAGTCGGACCGGGTCGGCGGCCGCGCTGAGTCGAACTGCCAAGGCCTCCGCCTCGGCCCGGTCGAGTGACCGGCTGATTTGGTCGCAGCATGGACCTGAAGCGGCTGTGCTTGATTCGCTGGTGGCAAAGTTGGTCATTTAACTAGAGGGTAAATAGTGCTTTTGCGGTTTCAGCGGAAACGTCGTATCGCGTCACGGTACCGTTTTTGATGGCCGAGGTGCCATCGCACTCGCAGCGCCACCTTTCCCGAAGGTCATGTCCCGACCTACTGCAGCGGGCGCTTTCATCATGGCGCTGCATCAGGCGGATTTAGTCGTTTCGACAACCGGTGGCCGATTGGTGTCGGTCGACAGCGAGGGGAACCAGCCTTTTGTCCGGTTGGCAAACGAGACAAGCGAGAGCATCACCGGGACCTCGATAAGGACGCCGACGACGGTCGCCAAAGCGGCGCCAGAGCCGAGTCCGTAGAGGCTGACGGCGACAGCGACGGCAAGTTCAAAGAAGTTGGATGTGCCGATCATTGCGGCTGGTGCGGCCACGTCAAAAGGGAGTCGCAGCGCTCGGGCGGAGGCATAGCCGATCGCGAAGATGCCGTAGCCCTGGATGAGAAGCGGAATAGCGATCATTAGAACGCTGGCCGGTTGCTCAATGATTGTCTCAGCCTGGAATCCAAAGAGCAGTACGACAGTAAGCAGGAGTCCGACGATTGATGTCGCCTTCAGCCTCCCAGCGAACACATCCACCGCCTCGGGGCCGTTCTTGCGGATCAGGGAGGAGCGAGTGGCAAGGCCTGCTACGAGAGGGATCACGACGAAGATGGCGACCGACGTAATCAGTGTCGACCAAGGAACGACTAGGTCTGTGACACCAAGCAGCAGTCCGGCGATGGGTGCGAACGCGAAGACTAAAATGAGGTCATTGATCGAAACCTGGGCAAGTGTGTAGTTCGGGTTGCCGTTGGTGAGTTGACTCCAGACGAACACCATGGCGGTGCACGGTGCGACTCCGAGCAGGATCATTCCGGCGATGTATTCATCGGCTTCTCCAGTCGTGACAAAGTCGGCGTACACGAACCGGAAGAACAGGTATGCGAGGCCGGCCATCGTGAACGGCTTCACTAGCCAGTTGATGCTCAGCGTCAGAATAAGGCCTCTGGGGCGGCGGCGGACGTCGCTGAGGCAGTCGGGTTCGACCTTAAGCATCATTGGGTAAATCATCAACCAGATCAGCACCGCGACGACCAGGTTCACGCTGGCTACTTCAAGTTCGGCAACATGCGCGAAAACGCCTGGCACTATTAATCCCAGACCGATTCCAGTAAGGATCGCGAGGGCGACCCAGGCGGTGAGGAATCGCTCAAAGGTGCCGAGCACGCCGGACCTTGGCTTACGTCGCGTAGCTGCAGCGACAAGTTGTTTCACTAGATCAACCTGCTAGGGATCGAAGGGTTCGCTCCGATCCGAAAGGCCTGCAAACGACCGGAGCGTCGTTCGAGTGTCATTCGCTGCATCCTTCAGGTACCAAGTGCCACTGGGTCACGAGTTTCGGGTTATTGCCACTTCCCACTGGTCTCCGGAACTGTCGACGGCCAGGTCGAGGTGATGGCTGAGCCAGTCGTGGTAGTGCTGCACGCGTGCCTCGTCGTCGCACAGCCGGGCCGTTATAAACCCGCGTGATCGCATTCCAGCTTGCACGTCGCGAATAAGATGGATGTCCTGGTCGATCGTGATCGTCATCGTTTTGCGGCCTGCGATGATGTCATCCTGGGTGAACTCGTCGTGTTCTGGACGCTCGGCCGGTGTCCGGTGGTCGGTTGGGTGGGAAGCGAAGGCCACACCCGCCCGCTCGGCGACTGCGGGATCAGGCTGGCGGTGGAAGCTGAGCTTGTCCCAGAAGCAACGGTTTGGATCAGTGGGATGTGGGCGTGCTCGCATGATCAGGGCGTCGTCCGGCTGCAAGGTGATCACTGTATTAGGGAACAGGTTGTACTGCTCGATGTCGGTGAGTCGCTCGTCACTCATCGCGCTGTAGTCATAGCCGAGGCGCGGACCCTCTGCGCGACGCAAACGCTGCACGTCCGCTCGGACGTCCATAACGTGTCCGCAGTAGTCATCGGGGTCAGCCCCATAGCGCTCTAGTGCCATCTTCTGGTAAACGGTCGGCTCGTCAGGCACGTCAAGTTTGGTGTTCACCACGTGACCGTCGATCACGACGCCGGTATGGCCTTGGTCGTAGAGGTGGGTCTCTGCAGTCGGACAGTCGAACAGCTGGGCATGCTGGGGATGGATGTGCTCCACGTGGTACAGCTCGCCAAAGTTGTCGACCACCGCCTTCCAGTTGGCGTCAAGATGAACGGTCTGATCGCCGATCAACGCCATGCCCCCTAAGTCGAACGGAGCGATTATGTCGCCGAGAGGACCGAGGAATTCGAGTAGTGGCGGCGCAGCCGTTGCCATGCAGACGAACACCATGTCATTGAAGACCTCGACACGAATCTGCTGCAGCGACCGCTCCGCACAGTCAACCGGTGGAGTGAACCGATCGGCGTCGGGAATAACGGTCAGGGTGCCTGCATGGTCGTATGTCCAACCGTGGTACGGGCAAACAAAATTGCGTACCCAGCCGCGCTCGTTGGCCATGATCCGGGCACCGCGGTGCTGACAGACGTTATAGAAAGCCGCAAGTTCCCCCTCTTGGGTTCGTGACACGAGCAGCGACTCGTCACCAATGTTCAGCACGAGGTACTCGCCTGGCTCGGCGACATCACGTTCGAGTCCGGCGAACAACCACATGGCTGGCCAGAGGTGGCGCCGCTCGATCTCTAGCCACTCCGCCGAAACGTAGCGCTCCCCTGTGATCGGGTGCGGTCCGCTTGGCGGCGCACCGTAAACCACGGTCGGCCGACGCGTCACCCTTTGTTTCTTCAGGTCGGCCATATCTCGCCACTCTTCGTCATCGTGTCGCTGGTCGACACCGGCCTATTGGGCGACCATGCGAGTTGATCCGCTCCGATGCCTATGTCGCTCAGGACTCTTCGGCTGATGCGGATGTTCGTATGTAATGAAAACGCCCTGAGGGGCGAGCGATGCCAACGCTGTCTCTTCGGTGCAGTGCTGACCCTGGAGACCAGGGCCACTTGCCTCGCGCGTACCATAAACACCTCTCAACGGTATCGATCGGGCTAACTCCGATGCGAGTTGCACGAACCGGCTACATCCATCTACCCAGACGATATGGGCACAAACACGTCCGGGTAACGCGCCGAGTCGAGCGTGGTCGGCAAAAACCGCCAGACTGCTCAACGAACTAACAGGAGGTGGAATTTGGCAAAAACGACCGTAGTTCACAATTTACGCGAAGATTTCGATGTTTACATCGGACGCGAGGTGCCCGAGCACGGACTCCCCGCGAGCAAGTGGGGAAACCCGTTCGTCATGCAAGACATGGGCGACACCGAGCGCAATCGCGCCCTAGCGGCGTACCGGCAATGGGTGATGCGCCAGCCCGAACTCATAGCGTCACTCCAGGAACTGAGCGGTCGACGCCTGGGCTGTTGGTGCGCGCCACAGCGCTGCCACGGTGACGTCCTCGTCGAGTTGATCGAATCACTTCCCGACCCCGAGTGAACTCGGCTCTCGCCGACGAACACGTCGACCCGGAGCCGAACAGCGTTAACGCCGATGAGCAGTCGATGCGGTCGTTCCAAGACTCACAATCGTGCAGGATGCGCACATCGACGCAGTGGCCATCGAGCAGAATGCAAACCTCATGTGATCATCGGGCGTGCGCTCATCACACTGACACTT
>Ga0115572_10000089_pt1 | contig 73580 bp, 84 predicted proteins | sample COGITO_mtgs_1206_FD_88681 | JGI IMG/M metagenome (GOLD analysis project Ga0115572, IMG submission 88681) | Pelagic marine microbial communities from North Sea - COGITO_mtgs_120607 | ecosystem: Environmental > Aquatic > Marine > Epipelagic | place: Germany:Helgoland, sampling site Kabeltonne... | reverse complement strand
TCTTTCTAGTTTTAATTAACCATGCGGCTAAATCTTTTATAGAAAGATCTTTAAATCTACCTTCAGCATCAGGTGCATCAGAATGATGGAAGTCTGGTGCTCCTTTAGGTTTCTTTTCATTTAAGAATTGTTCAAAAAGTTTTAGATATTTCAACACTTTAATTTATTTTATTATATATCTCCACCGTTACTATGAAATGCTAACCATTCAAATAATGGATCATTAAGCCATTCGCCGTCCCAGCCCTGTACTATATCTGATTCTAACTCATTCATAGTATCAGTAGGATGACCTTTAGTTGTAATAAGATTTCTTTGTAAAGGCGGATATGACATTTCACTAAATGGTTTATTTAGCATCCTCTTAACTAAATCAAAATGTCTTTCATAAATATGAAGTGAATGGACAATATGAGTATATGTACCCATTTTAAGTTCAGGGTAATATCTTTCTAAATGTTTTAGCATTTGTTGCTGTAATAAACAAAAGAATGCAATATCAGTTGCAGTACCTAGAATAAGATCATTTGATCTCATATCAACAGTAAAGTTTAATCTATTATCTCTGATTTGAAATATACCATTAAGAGTACATACAAAATCTTTATTACCTTGCCATTGGTGAGACGGTTTGTTAAAATGTAAAATAGCTTGCCTAGAATCTTTATCTTCTATTAATGAATCTAATGCCCACTGCCATTGATTTCTACCATCAGAAAGAGGTTCTTTAAATATAAGATTACCATACGCAGAATTAACAGTACCATCACCATTATCTAATTGTTTCCAAAACTTTGAGAACTTATCAATAAATTTAATATCTTTTCTACCTGTAAAATACCAAACAGTTTCACCAGCAATATATTTAAATTGACTACTTCTTTCTTCATTTTCATAAAGTGGAAAGTAAGGATCATCTATAACTAATGCTGCATTACATATTTCTTTAATTTCCATACCTCTTGGTTTAGAAGTATAATCAGGATTCTCTAAAGTATCTCTTAATGCTTTTTCATAAACATCTGCAAATGTATCTCCTCTATATGTTCTCATTTTTTATTCTTTCGTTTTACTACTCTTTTATATGCTTCTTCTAATACATCAGCATATTCCTTAAATTTATATTTTTTAGGATCAGCTTCTCTTAATGCTTTAGATTCTGCAAACACAGCATCCCTAATACCTTCTTCATGAGCTTTATAAAGTATATCTTCTGCTCTGGACATTATACAAATAAGTTTAATTGTTTATTATCTCCTGTTATGGTATTCTCTTGCTTTAAGAAATCTATAATAATATTAGAAACTTCTATTGCACTCATTGTACCAACATTAACATGCAATTTATTTTTAATGGTACTTAATCTATGAGCTCTCCTAAAACCATCAACCTCAGCCTTTACCTCTTCTTCATTACCATAAAAAGATTTACCATCATCTCTTTTTAATATTGTATGTGGATCATTGGTTAATGTAATTAAATATAAATCTTCTCTTAATGCTTTTGTGTATTTCTTTTCAATATCAAAAACATAATCACCTGAATAACCTCTATAAAGGGGAGAATAGACAGTTTCACCTAAATGAGATCTATTAAAGATAAGATTAATATCAGTATCACCTTTTTTATATCCTAATTTAGATTTCATCATTAATAAAAACATACTTTTATAAAGATCTTTAGAATATGTAGTATGTTTTTCTATATCATCTTTAAACGGTAATGCCGAATAATGTAATTTGTGAAAAACATGCTCACTCATATTTTTAATAATTAAATCTTGTTGTGTATCTTTACCTACATTATCGGTACCTTCTATAATAATGAATTTAGCCATTTGTTTATTTTTATATGATTAAAAGTTAGGATTGTTTACAATAATATCAAAATCAGTAAAGCCTTCAAAATCCCTTTCGTCAGCAGCAATTCTTCTTTCTATTTTATCATTAAGATCTCCTCTTTCTAAAAGTCTTTGTTTTCTAATTTCTAAAGGAATATCTAAATAAATGATAGTACATTTTTTTCTATCAATAGGATTAATTGCATTAACACCATGAGGTGTCATAACAAATAGGTTACATGTATTTTTAAATTGTTCTATGCTTGAGCCATAGTACCAACCGTTGAATTTAACATATTCATACCAAAAATTATTTTCAGCATAATGTTTAAAATCTTCTTCTGATATAAAATAATAATCTCTACCATCAATTTCGCCTTCTCTAGGTGGTCTTGTAGTATAAGAAGTACCGTATGTAAAACCTCTGCCTTCTAAGACTTTTCTCATATGATCTTTACCAGCAGCGGCCTTTCCTATTAATATAACTTTATTCATTATCTGCTACAGGTTCAGTTTCAAATGTTCTTTCTAATGTTGATAGTACATCTTCTGCCTCAGCTAATGATCTGGCCATTGTTTCCATTTCCTCTATATGTTGAGGGTGTTCACCAATTCCTACAGGATTAGTTAAATAAATTGTTAGTGTTGCTAAAGCTTTTTGCTTTTGTGCTTCAAATTGAGCTTTAAGCGCGTCGTAAATTACATTTTTATTTGTTGTCATATGTTAGTCTATTAAAAGTTGTGTATGTTCAAAGTTATTTTTTATTTTCTCGTTAAAGAATTTACCTGCTGATTCAGATTTACATAATTCATCATATAACTCTGCCTCAACATTTTTGTATTCATATAATGCCCCGCTATTAAATTCTACCTTTAAGGTTTTTGTAGCAAAATTATATATGTACCTATTAATCATTGAAGAATTAACAGTTGTTTCTTGTTCTTTTATCATAATTAATTATTTGATTTTATGTAGTAAAGTTTTTTAACTGCCTTTACTGTTAATCTTTTTGTTTCAGCTAACCATTGCCATGCAAGTTCTTCATTCTTTGCTTCACATGCTGTTCTGCAATCTTCTTTAATACAAAACTGAAATTTTTTCATAGGGTATTGATTTATTATTATATGCCTTTTTTAAAAAAAGTTTACTTAATTGCTGCCTTTAATTTTTTAAGATCTGTTAAATACATTTCTTTAGGGTCTGTTGCTTTTATCGTTTTAAGTGCAATAATACAACCTTCTTTTTCTTGTAATAATTTTTCATATCTTTCCTTTGTTAAAGAATGAATAGCCATTGATAAAAGATAATCATATGATCCATGTACTGTATCATAATCATTAGTTTTTAAATAAGCTATAATTTTATCTTTAGGAACATTATTAATTTTTAGTTTACCATCAATAATATCTTTAATAAATCTAGCTTTATTAGTTACTAATGCTAATTGTTTTTCTGTTTTATTAATTAGGTAATCTTTTCTAGTTTGATACCAACCTAATCTAACACTAACAAAATGTTTTACTATTTCTTCGGCTTTATTAAATATTTTAAGTTCACCGTTTTCATCTATCGTTGTAAGATTTTCAGTTTCTTGTGTATTTAACCTTAGTGTTCGTTCTAATCTATCTTTAGAAATTAAATCTTTTAAAATAGATCTTCTAAATTTTAAAACATATTCTATTGTTTCAGATGAATTATCATCATAAGAAGTAATGATTCCTTTTTCTTGTAAAAGATTTAATATTTCTTCATATCTTTCATATGTATAATTAGGAGGTATTGCAGTAATCTTTACTGTGTTAGTATTGATAACCTGATAAGAACCACTAATTTTCCATGTTTTAGGATTTTCTAAATCTCTAGTAAAAGTTCCTTTAAATTCTTCAACCCATGGAGCTAAAGTTTTTATTCTTTTTCCATTTATCTCAGCAATACATGCATCTACTACATCTTTAGGATTTCTATTTAATATATTAGTAGCAAAACCTACTGCAATACCTGATGTACCATTTAATATAACGGTTGGAACTATAGGTAAGAAATGTTCTGGTTCTATTTTTTCTCCTTCTTCTATTTTATTATCAAGTAATTCAAAATCTTGATAAAGTAATCTAAAATTAGGATGTAGCTTAGCACTAATGTAACGAGGTGCACCAGCAGATGGAGATCTTAATGATCCAAACTGACCGATACCTTCTAACAATGGTAATGAGTTTTTAAACTTTTGAGCCATACCGACCATTGATGATTCTAATGAAGTATTACCATGATGATAAAACGCCTCAGCTGCAACCCTACCTGCAAGTTGAAATAATTTCATTGGCTTTTCATTACCAGTTTTCCATATCTTATTGGCGATATAAACAACTTTTCTTTGTGTAGGTTTAAGACCATCTATACAACTTGGTATAGCTCTATTCTCTACCACATATTTAGCATACTCTAAATATTCTTTATCAAAAAAGGATGTTACTGTTCTCTTCATTAAAATAATGATTTTTTGTTAATAGTTTTTACTTCGTGGCCAAGTATCTTGCTTTTACGAGGTGTAGAATCCTTAGAAAACCAGATATCTAATGTATTGTTAAATTCATTATCTTTTGTTAATGTAAAGGTTCTCGGGCTTCTAATGATCTCCTTATATTCAGCATCCTCTAATGCAGCCAAACCTTTCTTATATTCAATTGACCAAGAATTTAAATTTCTTTGCTTGGATTCCCATTCTTTGTATTCTTCATCAGAATAAAAGTTTAAAGATTCCTTTCCTTTCTTTGCAACCATTAAAGGTGTTTCTACTTTTAATATCCTACCTTCACTAAATAATTCTGGCCAGTACTTACCTAAGAAATTAATTAGTAAAGCTGAAATAGAATTACCGTCTACATCCGCATCAGTATACAATAATATTTTTCCATACCTTAAGTCTTTAGGTTCATGTCCGATCTTTAAACCCATAGCAGCCATCATTGATTGTACCTCTTTATTCTGTACAACTTTAGATGCAGATAATTCTCTAACATTAATAAATTTACCTCTTAATGGGAATGCTCCTTGATATTGTGGTTCTCTATATCTTCTAAATGCAGATGATGCAGAATCACCTTCAAAAATAGCAAGTGTACATTTTTCTCTAATACCTCTCTTCTTAGCATCAATTAATTTTAATACTTTGGTTTTATCTAAACCTTTATTTAGCTTTCTTAATTTAGATCTTTCTTCAGCTTCTTTTTTTCTCTCAATCCAATCTAATACTGATTGTATAATTTCAGAATTTAAAACTTGCCTTAAAACTTTTTCACTTAATGTATGGCTTGTACCAAAATCCTTTGGAGCTGTAATTAACTTTTCTTTTGTTTGAGAAGAGAACGCTGGATTAATAACAGTACAGTTAATAAACAAATATAAATGTTGTCTTAACTCAGAAGGTTTTACATCTACTCTATATTTTCTTTTTATTTTTTCTCTAAGATAAGATGTAATTTGCCAGTCTATATTATTAACATGCGTACCACCGTCTTTTGTTTCAACAGAATTAACAAATGATATTGCCTTAAATCCTGTAGTAGAATGGCCAATACCAATTTTCCAATGTTCTGATTGTTCATAAAAGACTGGAGTTACATAACGACTAGCATAATCTTTAAATGTTCTAAATGCAATTGGTTTATCATTTAGAAAAATCTTTAAAGTAGGATTACATGCAGCAATATCAATAAGCCTTTTAGTAATCATTAAATAATGATTCTTATTAATACCTTTTAATCCAAATCTTTCAAAATCTGTTAAATAAGTTATTTGAGTATGAGCAGTTTTCTTATTAGTAATTTTTGGCTTAGTTCTATTAGCCATGTTATTACTAAATGTTTGATTAAATTGTTTTTTACCATCACAAGTTTCAATTGTAAATTCTTTACTAAATATATTTGTAAGTGTACTACCTACACCATTAGTACCTACAACAATTCTATCTTCAGTATCATCAAAATTACTTCCTGTTTTTAAATTAGAAAATATCATTTCAGGTACCCATTCATCATACTCTTTATGAATCTTTACAGGTATTCCACCATTATCCCATATAGATATTAATCCTGTAGACATATCTATATTAATTTTAATTTTATTTAATTTAGAATTTCTTTTATGTTCATCAACTGAATTGGAAACTATTTCATCAAACAGTTTTAAGAATCCTGGATTATAAGTTACTTCAGTTAATTGAAATTGATCTTTTCCTTTGGTAGGTAAAAATACTTCTTCAGTATGTGGCTTAATTGATCCTACATACATACCAGGTCTTAACAATACATGTTCGGTATCTGTTAATTTCTGGTACTTCTTTTCAATGTTTACTGCCATGTATTTTATTTTTATATGGTAAGTTTTAAAGTTTGTTTACCTAAATGATCTTTTAAGGTTAAGTTTAAGAGAATGTAAATAAACATCATATATGTTTTTACTATATTTTTTAGATCCTCTCCATTTATTTTTCCAAATATCTATTAAATTTTTAATAGCTGGATAATGTATTAATCTATTTTCTTTATTTCTAATTACTTTAATAACGAATTCATAATCTTTTTTCATAATGTTTATTTTTTTGTGGAGAATATCGGAGTCGAACCGATGACCTCCTGCGTGCAAGGCAGGCGCTCTAGCCAGCTGAGCTAATTCCCCATTGTGGTGGAGGTGGTGGGATTCGAACCCACGTCCAATAAGCATTCATAAAAACATTTCTTACAGCTTAGGATAAGTTTTTTTAAACTTCCAAAAATATCTCAATGGTTTTTTACAAGATACTCCATGAGAATCAAAACTTGCCAAGTATTAAGGAACTTTGATTAACCTGTAGCTGCTTTCGTTTTTCATCTTAATTATTTACAAGCATACTAATAACATGATGTGCATTACTTACCTACTTAGGCAGCCATTGCTAACTCAGCGTTGTCGGCTAAGATTGATGTTGGTCATCACCCGGTGCTGTAGTTTTTATTTCAATCAGATTGTCAAAAACCGGTCACCCCCAATAATTCAAAGAACGATTTATATATTATAAGTAATTTTAGGATGTAAATGAAATGCTCTATACATTGCTTCGTAAGCTTTCTTAGATCCAAACCTATTTTCTGTTCCTATATGCCATTCAATCTTTTCATAATCTTCATATGATCTAAATTCTTTATAATCATAAATAGTAAAAGTTGTACCATCCTCTGTTGTCATTTCCCATTCATTTTGAGTTACTTCATCAGAATCATCATCGTTATACATAACAGGACCACATACCTTTTCCAAATCTTCCTTAGAGGTTTCAAAATAGTGACCATGAAATGTATGATCTTGTAAACTGGAATTTTCTAATCTTTTTATCATCTTATGTATATGTTTAGTATATTATAATTATAACAAACTTTCTCTCTTTCTGAAAGTTTAGTATGGCATTTCTATATTTTTATTTTGTTCAGCTTTAAACTTTGCAACTAATTTTTTACAAATAACTTTTAACTCTGTTGAGAATTCTCCTTTATCTATAATCCAATCAATGTACCTTCCATCCATTTCAAATACTTCTTTAAAAGGTTTACCTTTATTCTTTCCAAAATTAAATACGATTGTTCTCTTTCCATTTATTTCATCAAATTTTAGCTTACCTCCTAAATCAACTTGATCTGCTCTACGAGTATTTACAACCTTATCAATTTCTTCAGCAGTTTGTGGCATATCATACACTTCTCTCTGTTTTTGAAATATTTCCATAGTAGCTCTAACATCTGCTTCAGCTCTATGTGCACCTTCTAAATCTTTACCTGTGAATTTTTTATAAGTATTTGTTAGATCTCTTTTTTCATAGTTACTGTAAATAAGGAATGGATCCATTACAGCTCTACCTCTGTGATTAAATACTATACCACATCTCATAAACTCCTCACATAAGAAAGGAACATCAAAGAATAAGGCATTATACCCTCCTAAGTCACTATCACCAATAAAGTCATTGATTTCAGATGCTACCATTTCAAAGGTTGGTTTATCCTTTAACATCTCTAAAGATATGCCATGCTTTTCTTCAGCTTCGGCTCTCATTGCTACATTTCCTGGATTTACTAATTGATTGTAAGTTTCAATCTCATTGCCATCAAAATCTGTTTTAATCATACAGATCTCAATTATGCGGTCAGCTGTTGTGCTGATTCCTGTGGTTTCTAAATCAAACCAAACTATATTTTTCTTCATACTATTCTAATTAACTTTAACTGTTATAAATATTATATAGCTAAAATTAAAGATAGTTTTAAGAAAATAGAATGTTTTTATGCTGGGCCTGATACGGATATTTCAACTGTTTGGATTGCAGTTGATATGTTTTGAGGTAATGATCCAATAGTTCTATTTAAAGAGTTTAGAGTCTTCTTAAGTTCCGAAGATCCACCACTACTAGACGAAGATTTCTTAGAATCTCCACCTGTTCCAGTTATTCTTTCTAATATGTTAGGACTGTCTCCACCAGCTTCCATCATATCCCTAATATCTTCAACTGCTCTAGCTAATGCCCTATAAGCTCCTCTATCAGATGATAGGTTAGATGCGCTATCAAATAAATTACCAAATGATACTGCCTTGTCAATATCTATTTTATTAATTGAATCTGCAATTTTAGAAATACCTTCAGCAGCTTTATCTAATTGGCCTTTTTCTGCAACATCCCCTAAAGTTACTATAAAGGATTTAAAATCATCTAGTTCTTGAGACATTTCAGGATTAGCTGCATAAAGATCACTGAACGCAGTTCCTATAGAAGTTAATAATTTACCTACCGATGCTGCAACCGCTTCCGGTTGAAAATCTCCACTGAAAGCTTTAAGGCCTTCTGCAATATCTGTTAATGCAGAACCTGCACCATCAACAGCCTCAATACCTTTTTGTATTTTATTTTCATCCCAACTAAAAAATAACCAAGAATCCGATTCTTCATTTTCTGCTCCACCAATAGAAGCAAAAGCAGAACCAACTAAACCTAATGTTGTTTTAATTTTCATAGCAACAGCTTCAGGATCTTCAATACCTGAAAATGTAGATAAGGCTTCTGCAATATTTCTTAATTCTGCACCTGCACCCTGTACTGATTCAACACCTTCTGCTACTTTATTCTTTTTAATTCCAAGTAGGCTTCCCCAAAAACCACCAGCCTGTACATTACCTTGATCGGCAACAGCTGCAAACGCTTCTTGTACAAAACCAACTGATTTAGATATAGCTGCACCAACTGCATCAAAATCTACTTTAGATTCAACTAATTTTTGAAATTCAGTTAAACCAATTGCAATATCTTTTAAGGCAGTACCTGCACCTTGCACCGAAGATAATCCTTCTGCTACTTTATTCTTTTTAATTCCAAATAATGATCCAAAGAATCCACCTGCATCTACATTACCTTCCTCGGCTACGGCAGCAAATGCTCTTTGTATGAATCCAACTGTTTTAGATATTGCATCTCCTAATACAACAAAATCTACTTGACTATCTACTAATTTTTGAAATTCTGTTAAACCTACTGCTATACTAGTTAATGCTTTACCTGCACCCATTACAGAATCTATTCCTTTCTTAGTTGCATTAGGACTAAACGCATTTCCAAATACAGCTCCAAATAAACCTGTTGGGGTTGCAGCTTCTCCACCTGCTTGTGCAAAGGCTGTACTAATACCAGATAAAACTCCAGCTAATTGTACACTTTCTTCATCAGTCCAATCTAGTTTTTGATAATCTTTTAATCCTACTGATAATAAACTTAATGCTTTACCTGCTGCTGCAAAACCTGCGGCAGCTGATACCATAGCAACAGCATCTGCTCCACCGCTTATTGCGCCACCTATGCTTGCAAATATTCCTTTTATTCCTCCACCTTTAGGAGGCCCTATAAATGCCGTTTTTACACCAGCTAATGTTGTTGTTAGTTTAACAGCATCTTTTTCTGTAAAGTTAACTTTTTGAATAGCTGCTAATCCCGGTGCTAATAATAACAGTGCACCACCGATTGCTGCAAACGCTAGAGCTCCTGGTATAATAAATAATGCGCCTAATCCTGCTGCTGCAAATTCTAAACCTAACATTAATAATAATGCACCCTGTACCCCAACATCTTCCATTGTAGTATCTTTAGTAGCATGAGCAAATGGAATATATCCTAAACCAAAGACTAATAAACCAACACCCATGGCAACCATTGAAAGTGCACCTTGTATTATAAAAGAAAATGCAAATCCTAATAAAGCAGTTGCTATTCCTAGCCCTACTAATATTCCTGCTTGTAATGCTATATCACCTAATGTTGGAGCTGTTAATGCAATTAATCCTGCATAGGCTGCATATCCTAAACCAAATACTGCTAAACCAATACCCATCATAGCTAAAGCAACAGAACCTTTCTTAACTTGTTTATCAACTAAACCTAAAAGAGCTACGGCACCACCTATTAATATTATAGATCCAGCCATAGTCATCATTAGAGGCAGTCCGCCTTGCATAACAAAATAAGATACTAAAGCAAAGAGCGCTAAACCGGCTGCAAATTTGACCAATCCCATACCCATATCAGCCATAGCTTCTCCACCACCTTTAATTTGTTTTTCCGCCATTCCTAGTAAAAGAAATAATGGAGTAACCAATATAGTAGTTAAGTATAAAATAGGAATTCCTAATGCACCGATTAATAAAAGTGGTGTGGCTAATGCTAAACTTTTTGCAAATTTAAATATTGCACCACCCATCATATCTAATGACTCAATACCTTCTTTAACTTTTTTGGAATCTTGTTCTGCTAATTTAGTAAATGTGGTTTCAATAAAATTGGCAAATTTCTCTACACCTTTCTTAGGTACAACTGCCCAAAGAATCATTCCCATTGCAGTTTTAATAGATCCTATACCTAATGCTTTTAAATCAGCTAGTTTACCACCTCCACCACCTGCAGGAGCACCGCCACCTGCAGCATCTTCTTCATTTTTTTCTTTTAGTGCTGATAATAGTTTCTTTCTGTGCAAACGAGTAAAAATAAAATTGCTTAAATTTCTACTGGAATACTCCGCCTCATCAGCGGAACTTGCCGCTATTTGTTGAAGCAATAGAGTTTGAGTTTGTAATTCACTTATAATGGCCATTGATCCACCACCATCATTACCACCAGTAGAGACTGCAATAAGAGCATCTAACTTTTCATTGGTTTCATTGGCGGCAGCCTCTATTTTCTTTAGAGGGTCCATTAAATCTTTTAAAGTTACGGCAGCCATTTAAGGTTTATTTTTTACAATTTAGGCATTTTTAATGAAGGCATCTTTGGTGCTTTCATACCTTTCATTTGACTAGAAGCCTGGCTTTTTAAGCCATCCATATTGTATTTATCCTGAGTGTCTTTAGTATTTTGTTGCTCTTGCTTATTACGCTCTTTTAGTAAATCATTATAAATTTCTAATGTATACTCATATTCATAGAAAGGAAGCAAATCCAGCTCTGAAGGCTGGAGATGCAACTTTTCTAAAAGTAATACTCTGACTTTAAAGAAGTTCAGCAGAGATATCTGGAATAATGAACATAGCCTTGATACCGCCGGGAAACGTGAGCGGAACGGTGACCTCCTCACCGCAGCTTTGACATGGGAATCCCATCTCCGGCTTTACACCGATTTTTAAATCTTCAGCTAACCTATACACAATTGTATATTTTGTAGCATCCCATCCTTGAAAGGAGGTAATTAAAGAAAATATATCTTTTTCTTGCCATCCTCGCCATTCTCTCTGTAAGTAAGGCAAGATAGCTAGTGTAGATTTATCCCAGCTTTGATTTTTTTCTTCCCTAGTTCTGATATAATCAGTTATAGCTCTCATAACACCGATTGTAGGTGGTGCCAATTTAATCATGCCATAATTTTTTGTAGTTATAGAATAACACCTATCAGCATCATCATAATATTTTTCAATTGAATCAACGATAGTATTAAATTGTAAATTGTTTGTTCTCAATTCAACAGATTCTTGTGCTTTACAATTATTAGTTTTACATGATTTTTTTCCAACAGGCATCATTAATGTTTGTTCTCCTGTTTTAAATGTTAATTCTCTAATTGACAAAATTAAATAAATCCTGTCTTCTTCAAGAACATCTTTATAAGATCCTCTTTGATTTCCATATTGTACTTTACTACATGATAGTACAATATTATTTAATCCATCATCTACTTCTTTTAAATTGTTTTCGTCTATTGTAGAAAACGCTCTAATTTCAGCAACTCTTGCAGGCCTGATATGAATTTCAAAATCATCTCTATAAAATTTACCTCTTGATGGGAATGTAGTAAGATCTAATTTAGTATATCCTACTAATGCATTTAATCTTTTTATTTCTACATCATCAGACGTAATTTTATCCATTTGTCTGTTAACATCAACTTTACCTAATTCCTTAACTGTTTCTTTAGGAGTTTCTGTAGCTTCTACTGCAATACCTTCAGCAGCAGCAAATTCTTTCTTAATATTTTCTTCGTGCTCTTTTGACATTTTTAATTATTTTTTATTAATTGTTTTTCAATTTTATTTTCATCAACAATATGCTCTACTATTAACTGTCTTACATATCTAGAAATTGCTACAGGTTTTATACCAGTTTCCATTGATTTTTGTATAATTATTGTATTTAGACTATCCTCATCTTCAGGTGTTAATAAAACTTGTAATTTTTTAGTAAGCCTTTTCTTTTGAGGAATAAGTTCTTGTACAGTTTCATTGAAACCATATTTAGGATTATCAGATTTAAATTTACCAATCCAATATTCCACTCTTTTTAAAACATCACTTAAAGGTTCATTGCCTTCAAAAATTTCTAGAACTTCTCTATTAAAAGCTTTAGTTCCAAAATCTCTAACTGCTCTTTTGATGTATTTGCCTGATCCAAGGTTATTTGGGTTATCGTTTATAGAATACCCTACATAAACCTTGTTTGTTTTTTGCTGTTGTAATTTATAGATTATCATTTCTATATTATATATTTTATATTATATATTAGGGAGTAAGCAAAAAAACTGGGAATACTTTAATATTCCCAGTTTAATATTTAAAATTTATGCTCCTACGTTCTCTTCAACCCAGTGATCACAACGATAAGTCATTGTTAATTCAGCTGCATCTTGAGTTTCATAATTCAATTCATCCACAAAATCAGGTTGTCCAGTTGGGAATACATCTTTAAATGTAATCTTTCTGAAAATATCACCTGCTCTGTTATATTGAACTACAATCATACTTCCTATATAATCTTTCTTTAATCCCATTTCACCAGTTAATGGATCATAGATTAAGTTATTCCAATTACGGAAAGTATTATAAATGTAGTTTTCATTAGCTTCATTCAAATTAAGAGTAAAGTTCATGGTTAAATCAACAAACGTCTGAGCTGGCATACCTGCATAAGATCTATCAGCAAACTTATATTTTTGATTTATAGCATCAATAGATGGATTTAAGTTATTTAATCCTCCGATTGATTTTACTTGCTCTAAGATTAAACCCGTATCATCCCCTAGTGGTGAAAATACAGTCACCTCAAATAGGTTAGGCTGAATAGGTTCGTACCTTTGGCTACTGGCCCTTGATTGGGTATAATGTGGTAGTGGCATATTTTATTTGTTTTTTTATATATTCGTCTTTAGTTACTTCTTATTGAAAGTTTCCTGTACTAATTGCACCAGTTCTTAAAATAGTTGTTCTTTGTACAAGAATTTCCATTCCTCTCGTTGGTTCAATATATGTATCTAGGATACCTACATTTTGATCAATGACCTCTGGTGTGTTATTGGTTTCATCCATTATATTTCTATAATCATAAACACCATCATCATTTTGAACAGTTGCTAAGAAGTTATCAGCTAATGTTTTAATCTCTAATCTTGTTTGAGCTGTATTAAATTCAAATAAGTAGTTTTTAAGAATTGCTTCAATACCATCTTGGATGTAAATTACAACCTCTCTAACATTAATTGAACTTAAAGCAGATTTTGGAACTTGCTGAGCAGTTTTATTTGCAAAGATAGTTGGTCCTGTTCCACTTTGGAATACAATTGGATTGATTCCGAATGGCTCTAGGAAGAATCTGTCTTCTTGGTCAAGATTAATCTCTAATCCTACAACTCCATTTCCACCTATTACTCCACGTCTTACACCTGCTACGATTGACCAAGGTAATGCGTTTTCATATTTAAGAATAAAGTTATTTGATACATATGCTGCAGGTGGTACACTTATGTTCTTACCTAAATCTCTAACAGTTAAGAATGGATAATAATACCCTCCCCATGAACCACCGCTTGTTGCAGCAGGTAACGAGAATCTAATTGTTGGATTCAGTGCAAGGTTTCCACCTTCAGATATAAACTTAGAGGATAACCCTCCAGTTGCATCAGAGAAACTTGGATCTGTATTTTTCTTAAAGTCTTTAGCTGATGGAGAATTTACAATAGCAAATGCATTTTTTCTACTCATACATAAATTTGTATAAATAGCTTTACAGTTTGCTTCAATTCCATTTCCATAAGTATCTACTACATAACGGAAGTTAATTGTTTCTCTGTCGATTAAAGCTTTATATAAATTAGTTCCACCTAATATTGGACTTAAACATTTATTCTGTCTAGAATTTGTTCCATCAGGTACATGTTTAGTTGAATCTAATGCAAACCCAGGTAATTCAAATACATTAAGGTAATCTACCCAAGAATCAATTGGATAATAAACCTCTACTGTTTTTAAAGCACCTTGTGCAGTTACACTAACCTCAGATTGACATGTTACTTTAATGGCAGTTGTTCCTGCAGGAATAATTGCATATTCCGAAGGAGTTAATCCACCTTCTACAATGTTTATTCTTGTTAACCTAGAATGTGGTATTGTAGCAGAACCTTCAAAATGTACCATATAATTTCCTACAACAATATCAGCAAGTTCTGGTGAAGTTGTTGCAATAAGAATTTCATTTGGCTTTAATGTTGGTTCGTTTAATGAATCACCTATAATATCTACAGTAAGGTTAAGAGCACCTTTTAGTGTTTGTACACCTAAAGTATTTACTGGCCATAATGCCGTACCATCAGACTTAATAAATTGCCCTGTGCTATCAATTGTAAATTGAGATTGTGGCGTTAATGTAGTAAATGAATCTTGTTCATAAGGAGTAATGCTTACAGCTGGTAAATAATATGCTGGATCAGATATTGCTTTCTTAGTTCCTGCAGCAGTTGCCCCAGCTCCATCAATAATCCATCCAAAGTCTATAGAATTCATTGCTAAATAAGAAGTATAAGTTCCTAATGCATCTTTGTAAACTGCTTCATCACCATCAGTTAAAGTACCGTTAGCAAATTGCTTTTGTAATGTTGATCCATAAGAACCAATAATTCCAGCAGCTCCACCACTTACATTTGTATTTCTTACAAATCCAAAGTCAGCTTCATTAATATAAGTATAACTTGCAGCAGCACCTGTTGGAAAATCTGCTAATTGCGTTGAACCTACATCTGATAATAATACAGTTACAGTATTACCTACAGTTTGTACAGATGTTACTGGTACCCATTCAGTAGTTACAGTATCATATATAAATGATCCTACTAATGAAGACGTATTTGCTCTCATTCCTGAGAATGCATCCCAGATAGCATCTTTAGTAGCATCAGTATTTACTAGTTGTATTTGTATACCTCCAGCAGTAGGAACAGAAGTAGTTATTGTACTTGCTGAATTAACTACAGTTGTAGATAAGGTTTGTGTTCTTGCATAAGATAAGTCAGAAACAATTGATCCACCGTATGATAAGAAATTAACATCATCTTGGATTGAAGTAGCCTGAGTATATTCAATATTGTGTCCTATCATATCAATTCCTCCAGGTACACCATCTATTAAAATATCTCCACTAAATAAATCTTCATTTACAGTAACAAATAATCCAGTACTTGCAGTATCAGCATTAACAACTTTTTCAACGAAAAGGTTATTACCTAATAAATCTACAAAATCCGGAATTAAACATGCAGTATAAGTTGCTTGTAGTGTTACTTCAGTTTCATTAAAGAATTCTTGTAATAATGTATCTGTAGAATCAGTTGCAAACTTTTTTCTTTTTAATCCTTGTGTTGGATCAAAATACTTTTGAAATAATGGATCTGAATTAAACCTTGAATAAGGAGTAGTAGTACTAAAGTCTCCACCGAAGTTACCTTTTAATACAAAGATATCTACAAAGAAGTCAGATATTAAACTATCTTTATCTAAGAAACCTGGTACATTTGCAGCACCATACCATTCCTCAACAGTTACTTGATAAGGTAAAACGTTTGTTGCAGCAGATTTTTTAGCGATTACAGATATAGGATTTTGTCCTAAGTTAGTAACATCTAATAAATCATTTACTGTTAATGAACTTAATACATCTTGATTTGCCCCAACATTAGTTAAAAAATCTGATGTTGATGGAAACCAAAATTTATCTCTGTTATAAAATTTTGCGTATTCATAGTCTGCTCCTATATTAGCTTGTGCCTCTGGTGTTGCAGATGTTGCAAAACGAACAGCATTAACTTTATCAGTAGCATCTAAGCTTAATAAATTAAGAGCAAGAATAGGACCTCTTTCAAGAGCTGATAAACAGCTTCTGTGGAAAAAAGAATCTTTTCTTTCTAAATTTCTATCTATATCACCGTATACTTGTTTAAAGAAAGAAGTATCGGGAACAAAGACGGGTGTATTGAACGGGCCTGTCTTAGAAAAACCGACTACCAATCGAGTTTGATTTGCAGGTATACTTACGACTTGACTTTTATCAAATTCAAACCTATATGTTCCTGCAGCTTTAAGAGAAGCTATTTTTGGATCTAGTGCCATCTTATAATATATTTTTTTTGTTTATTTGTTTTTTTATATATCTACCAAGTAACTACTTTTTATACTAAGTCATAGATATCAAAATTTAGATTCCCACCCTTTGAATCTTTTTCTAGAATTTCTTCTATCTTATTTTGAATAGAAGGATCTATCTCATCATAAATCTCTTCGACAAAATCTGAAAAATCTAATGTAGTAAAGAACTCAGAACTATTTATACAAGTCATAATTAAATCATCATTACCTAATTGGCCTGCATATGATCCATTTGGGAGTTTACCAAAGGTTGATGATTCTTTTACAGTATCTTTATCATAAATGCTAATTTTATTTTGAGAAATATATTTTTTAAAGTTTTGACAGAAAATAGGTTTATTATCTTTTTTTACTTTAAGGCCAAATTGTTTTGTTTTGGCATCAACTCTATGTTTAAATTTAACAACACTTTCTTCATCAAATTCATTTCTCTGTGGAAATACAGTTTCCATTCTTTTTATTAATTCTCCACCAAACATATTCCATTCTATAATTAATTTTACATTTTCTGAGTAAAATAAATCAAATGCTAAAATGTATAGTGTTTTTGCAAATTCTTCTATGGTATGAGAATTACTTCTAAATCTTCCTATTTGACTAATACCAAAAAAGTCAACAAAACTTCCAGGCGTGGTTACACCTTTCCAATCCTTTTCATCTAGCATCTTAATCTGAAAAATATTAATAACTGAAAAGTCTCCACCTGTACCTTCTGCTATATCAACCGAGAATACCCAATAATTATAATCTTCTTCTATTTCATCTAAATTAAAATTAGGTTGCCATAGTAAACCGGAGTAATCAATTTCGGCATCATCAAATTCTGGTATCTCTTTATGTTCAAATTCTATTTGGCCTTGTGTTAACTTTTTTAAACTAGCTGCACTTAATAATAATGAAGAGCTTGCTATAAACTGATTTCCATACTGTCTATTAAATGCTTCATCACTTCCTAAGTTGGCAACCTCTTGTCTCATCCATGCGTCATCTCTTCCAGGTACATCCCACCAATCAACTCGGAATGGCGTATATTCACTTAATCCTTTATCAGCAGCTGTATAGATGTCATAGAACTTATTAAAACCATTAGGTGTACTAGTTATTATTACTTTAGAGTTTGTAGATGCAGACACCGTTGGATAAACATTTTCATAAAAGGTATTTACAAAGTTTGCAGGTATATGAGCAAACTCATCCATAAATAATAAATGAATAGTAAAACCAATTGCTGCTTTCTTAGTTGTTGTCTGACCTATGATTCTACAACCATTATCAAACTTGGAATTAAACACATCCCATTTAAGTGTACCGGGCTTGATAAAGAAAGGTAAATGTTCTAATATAGTTTTACCTTTATCAATAATCTCTCTTGTTGTAGCACCCTTATTTGAAAGTATTAGCGAATTTTTATCAAAATTAAATACCGAATACCATGCAATAAAAATAGATGAACATATTGTTTTACCAACCTGCCTACTTGCTAAACATATATTAAATCTTTCAGCTTGAAATTGCCTTAACATATTTTCTTGGTAAGGCCTTAGTTCAATTGTCTGTAAACCTTCATCCGTCATTACAGTGCAATAAGTATTAGCAAAATAAACAATATCTTTTGCACACCTTTTAATTTCTCTTATCTCTTCATCAGTATAATTAAATACAATATTACCTTTTCTTAAATTAGGATTACCTTCATAGAAAGGTGTAGACTTTGGTTTATAACCTTCATCAATAGCCAGCATTAATTGCTCAACTTTATGACTAGTCCACGCAAAAGACTCAGCACCTTTCGATATCTTAAATTCAAATCCTGCTGATTCTGCTTGTGGTTTAGCCATTATCTTCTACTACGGCAATTATTTGGTTAATATGTATTACTTCAAATTCTGTATTATTTAAAGTTAACATTGTACCTTTGCCCATATTTTTTAATATAACATCTCCAGCCTTTAAATACTCTGCATCACCAGCATTAATAATCTTTGCTTGGCGATTATGTTTCTCAACAGGTATTATAATTCCTGAATCTGTTTTAGTTTCTTGTTGTTCGATTTCCTGAATTAACAGATAATCATTCTTCATTTTCATTTCCATCGACGTCTTCTATATCTTCTTCTTTAATTGTATCTTGTAAAGCTCTCATTAAATCTTTTGTTCCTCTAGATTTAATACCACTTTGTTTATTGGATGTTGAACTTTCTGTGCTATGATAAACATCTACATCACGAGATATCTTTTTAGCATTCTCTTCGATAGCTACCATATACATGGTTTGGCTTTTAATAATATCCAAAAGAGTTCTTTGTAAATCACTAAGTACTTCAAACATTCTTGGTGATACATCACCTTCATGTATTGTTTCCATTAATAAGGTAATAGCAGTTTCACTATTTTGCATTTGTCTTATTAACATAGATAATGCAGATTCATCTAATTGAGCCTTTGCTCTAATGTATTCATGCTCTGCAATAATTTCTTCACTTAAATAAAAAGTTAATAAACTATTCATTACCTTTTCAGCCTTTGTCTTAGCCTTAACTAAAGCAGCACCTTGTCCGCTATCTATTTTTACTGGCTGTAGTTCTTCGGAATTATTTTCTAAACCTTCTACCTCATCTGGTAGATCATTTAATAAATCTCCTAAACTATCACGAAATTTACCTTTCGATGATTCTTTCATTATACCTTAAATTTATAATATATATTCCAAGTTATCTTGGGTTAGTAGCTGTTGGTAATAATAATTCTGGAGAAGCATTATCTAATAATAAAGCTAAGTGAGAATCTTTTACTACATATTGACTTAAAATTAATTCTTGTAATTCTACCTCTATTGGTTCACTCCATATTCTGATATTGGTTAAATCACTTTCACACCCTAATAATTTCCATGCATAGCCTTCAGGAACTGTTATTGCTGGAACTGTTTGTGTGTTTATATAAATGTTATTTAAATCAGCTGTTTTATCTGGATTAATAGCACCAGTTAATTCTGGTGTATTATATAAAAATAATGATAATTGTTTAGCTAATTGATTTAAGTTAATAACAGCAGCATACCATTCACCCTTTAAAAAACTAACAGTAGATTTAGACAAATCATATTTATAATAAACATCATTTAATTTAATTATAAACCAATTTGTAGTATATGTAAATTGAACATGAGATGTTACAGGAGTTCTTCTTTCATAATCATCATATTGAATAAATGTATTACTTACTTCTTTATTTAATTTGGCAGTGTTAGTAATAGTACTATCAATATATGGCGTATCTAATGTCAAAGTTTTAGTTGCCACATCTACAGATTTAACTAATTGAATTCCATTATATGAAGTAGTTCCTCTAATAGCTATCCAATCACCTGCTACAATTCCTTCAGTACCACCTATTGGTAATCCTGGTGTAGTAATCATAGGAAATCCTGCATTATTGCTTATCTGTGTTATTAAAACATTTTTACCTATAGGCTTTTTATATTGAGGTCTAAACCAAAATGTAAATGCTCTATTATCAGTATCAGTCCATCCACCCGTATATCTATATTTTACTCCTATTGTATCTTTAGCTAATGTTCCTAGCGCATAATGATATTTAGAAATGATTGTCCATTGATTGTAAACATTCTCCTCTGTAATAGTCATCTTTTTATTTAGAGATCTTCTTACATAATCATTTGATTGGCTACCTATAGTATTATATTCATTAGGTTTTCTAACATCCTTGAATTCATTTTCTCTTTCAACTCTAAATTTATCTTCTACATTTGAAACTAATGCCTTAGTTGAAACTTCAGCAGCATCACCTAATGCAGTATCCTCAAAACCAACATTAGTTCTTTGCTGATATGTAACTAGGCTTACTCTCCAATAAGATCCAGTATACATAAAATCATCAGCCTCTGCAATTGCATCAACCTCATACATTCTATTCATAAATTGTTTAAAATATAAATAGTCCCTCATTTGAGGTTTAGAACCAATACCAAAGACTGCTTCAAACGCAGATTTTACAATATGAATTTCAAATTGAACTGGAAAATCCATCATTAATGGATTAAAGTTTATATCTCTAGTAGGTAATTCATTATCAGGAATCATGATTTTAACTTCACCTTCCTTAATAACATCAAATAGAGAATATTCTTTTAGGATAACATCTCTACTTCTTTGGTCTGCTTTTGTTTTATAATAGTCAACACAAAATCCAAATAAGTTACTTGCCATTGCAGATAATTGGGTGTACATTTGGCCAGCTCTAGATATATCATAAGGATTCCATGTATCACCGCAACAATCAAATGCTAAATTTAATGCACCTGAGCATCCATCAACACCTCCGCAATCTATTTGTGGTATTTTGCATATTACTCCACCATCATATACAATCTCTAATGCGATTGAATTAAAAGTTAATGTACAATCACCAACTTGTGTATATCTATATTGAATCCAAAATTTATTTGCAGGATTTAACACCAATGCTTCTAAATTAGAATCACTAAGTGTAACCCAATCTGAATACTGTACACCATCAATACCCCACCTAAAATCTTTGTTATAATAACAAGCGGTAGTTTCACCTGTAATAGAATCTGTAAAGCCAAGAACTTCTACTACATTTTCATAAGGTGTTTTAAGACTAACTAATAACTGATCGCCATTAGCATTTGTACTTGATCCAGTTACTGCCATTTTATGAATTTATTTGTTGGTCTTCTCCAATAGGTTTTTTCTTACCAAAAATCTTATCAGCAGAAGCTAAGCCTAAACCACCGATACATATTGCCGCTACTGCATTAACAAGAGTAGGTTCAACGGGGTGTTCGGTGTAAAGATTAATAAATAATGCTCCGCATAAGGATAAACCTGCTGTAATACCAATAAATCTTTTTGAAGACGGTGTACCTTTTTCATCTCGTAAAAGGCCGCTTACCCAATTAATTATCTTTTTCATATACAAACATATTTTGTTTATATATTCATGTTCTAATACGGTGTATAGTCAGTCTTAACCAAAAGCACCGGATCATCCTCCTCTATCTTTGGATCTACTGAAGTTATAATTTCAAAGGCATCTAAAACTTGAGCTTCATCCATTTCTGAAAGTATATCAAATAAAGTTTGGGCTTTAATATAAAAATATGGAATTCTTTCTAAGTATTTATTTTTCATAATACCTACATCCATAAATCTTTTATTAAAAGTATCTAACTGTTCTCTATCTAAAATCTGAGTAAGATCAAAAGTTCCTTCAATTATATTAAAATGAAAACTTACTATTTCTCTACCACCATCAACCTTTACTAATCTTGAAAATACTTTTTCATCTGATATCTTAAATGTTATAGTATCTAAATTAGGTAATCTATTAATTATGGATTGCAAAAAGAAAATAGAGTTAGGTTTAAAGTTAGGATTAGGCAACATGTCCTGGTCTAAAGTTTTCTTTAACTCTGCTCTTAAGAATGTGGATTTTGTAATTGCATTTCTAAAACCATCTAAAGATACTATAAATTCATTATCTTTTTTAGATTTGTTTTTGCACTCCTTTTTTACTTTAGAAATAATTAAGTTATCAACATAATCATTCTTATATAAAGTAAATGCAATATGGGTTGGTATTTCTAATTCAAATCTATTATCAACTAACATCATTACTCATCTGTTTTTCTAATACGTTTATTGCATTTTTAATTTCAGATGGCATGTGTTTCATTGCTTCTTTAAAATCACGTTCACCTATTTCATTAATCTTTAGATACATTTCTAAAGCAGCAGGATTAGGATCCCATTTTTTTATTTTCTTAGAGGCTTTGGTTTTAGTATAAATAAATCCAGGTACTCTATTAAATTTTGATGCAACCATTCTCCATGCTTCTGCTTGTCCTACTGGATCAATCTTCAGTGCATTAAACATATTTGCTTGTATAGGAAATTTAATACTCATAAATCTATTTGTCATAAATGAATTTTTAGATTTATCATATCCTTTTAATTTATCCCATTGCTGATCTCGACCAAACAAGACCTTTATGTAATCAAATAATTTCATTACCTTTTATTATTTATATGATGTGTTATTGTGTTTGTTTAAAGTTTATCCCAAACAAAACTTTCTGCAATATAAACAGCCTTTTCTTCATGAGTGATTAAAAGATCATTAAAGATTACAGGTAGCTCTTCTTGGCTGGATCTATATGGTTTAACTAATTTAAGCATTGCATCTTTCATAGTTTGTACGTGTGGAGCAAATGGATGTTGTTTTTGTATATTATCATCCAAAGTTCCATCACTTATATATAAGTCACTTGACATTGTTATAAAATATCTAATCTTTCTTTCTTGGTGCAACTTAAGTAACTGAATAGAATATAAATGATCTTCCCCATTTGGTATATCTTCATCCATTCTTTCAACTGCTGATGTTTTACTTTGTAATAATACTCTATCAAAATTTACAGGATGTTCATGATTTACCCAATGAGCTTCACCTGGACCATAATCAGGCCTTTTACATAATGATAAACCCCATACACATCCCCAGTATTGATTTTTATCTCCTACTTGGAAATGGTGACCTCCTCTTTGTAAATGATCAACTACATCTAATGGGTGCAACCCTAATACATCTAAATTAGGATAGTGTAAAATATGTTGAGCTATTGATTTAGCAAATGTAGGATATAACCAATCATCACCGTCTAATTGAGAAACAAAATCTGCATCACTGTTTAAAAATAAATCTCTGCATGAATTTTTACCCTTACCAGGCTTTCCGTTGCTTTCAGTTCTAACAACTTTAAAGGGAAACTTTTCTTTTAGTACCGCTTCCCAATGTTCGTCATTTAAAGTATTTACTACAATTACTGGTTCTATTTCAATTGACGGATCGGGGTAAAGACTTTCAACAGATTTTACTAATCTTTTTAACTTATCAATCCTGTGGTGAGTAAGTAAACATAAAAGTATTTTATATTTTATTATCATATTAGAATATCTTTCCTTTTGTTGTTTTATTAGTTATAAATGACATATCATCAGAATCATCATTATCTCCTTTAAAGAAACTAGCTTTAAATGCAGAATTATCATCTCCATCATATTTAGTTCCTTCAACTATTTTTTTCATAGTAGATACATTAGGTAGTACTAATTCATTAATATTTATTTGAGACTCAACGGATTGAAACATTTCATCTAAAATACCTTCTGGTATTGTATGAGAACTCAAAACCATTAGATTAACATTGGATTTTAAGTTTGATATAATTTGCTCTCTGCTCATATGTTTAGCTTTCATATGCCTAATAAGAATATTAGCTAAATCAGTAATATAACCTTCATCATATAAATACATATGAGATAATGAACCATGCTTATCCTTAAATTCTTGAATGATAGCAGATGCTTTTGCTTCACTAATACCATACCTTCTAGGTTTACCATTTTTAGGTGCTGATATATGCCAATATGCAGGTGGTACATTATCACCAGAATCACCAGTCAGAACCTTTCGGAAACGGAAATCCTCAGGGTCTACTTCTACAACTGAAACTTTCTTTTTGGATATAATAGATGAAAGTAGTTTTTTAGATTGTGATTCTGGTGTTGATGATTCTTTCAGTACATCAAATAAATCTGTTGTTGTTTCTTTTTCCTCGGTAGTTAACCATTCAGAAAAACCTTGATAAGTATATAATTTTTTATGAGCTGGTGAAAATAATATTGTATGGGTATTATTATTTTTACTTTTATTTACTAATTGAACTAAGTCTTTATCACCAGTAAACATAATAACAGATTTATCATTTGCTAATGATTCTGTATTCCATGCATACATTAGATCATCGCCTTCTGCACCATTTACTTTGGAATAAATAACTCCTTGCTTAATAAGTAATTGTGTAAATTCTTCTGTAACCTTTGAAAAGTTTGCCCAGTTAATTGAACTGTCTTGTTTACGATTACCTTTATATTCTGCTTCTGGATAAAAATCCTTTCTCCATGATCTTGAATCAATAGTCCATACAACTTTATCAATCAGACCTTCGAATAATCTAATTTGATAAGCAAAATCTGTTGCAAGCTTTCTCATAAAGACAGTTGCATCTTCATCAGTGCCAAGCATTTCTGTCTTTTTTGATTTTCTAGGTAAAACATATAATGTTCTAAAAAGAAAATAATTACCGTCTATTACGAACGTATGCCTTCCTGTTTTTCTCATATTATTGTATTTAATATAAATATAACAAATTTTAGTTATTACTGAAAGAAGATTTTAAAACAATTTCTTCACATTCCTCTTTAGGTAATTTAGATTGTCTTAAATCGTAATATCTTCTAACTGCTGCTCCTAATTCCATATAATTAGGAAATCGTTTTATTAGTGCTTCTAAGAATTGTGCTCTCATACTCCATTTAATATTGATTGCAGTTCATAAATACAAGCAAGCATTGATACTGCAGGATCAATTACCTGTTGTCTTTGAGATTGATATTTAGCAACTGTTATAATTACTTGTGGTATGAATTGAATATATGATTCTCTTTCTTGTTGAATAAAATCTATAAATTCTGCTCCTAAAGAAGATAGAACATCATCAGACCTATTTGCATAATTAGATAACATATATTGATAATTCTTTACAGGATCTTCTCCATCTATAACCAAATCATAAATATCTCTATATACAGAACTAAATTGTTTAATATCTTCTACTGTAATTTTATCTTTACCTTGTGATTGAAAACCTTGTAATTGATTTAACATATTTCTTAAATCTGGAAATTTTCTTTTCACTAATTCTACAGCTGCATGTTTATCAATACTAATCCCTTCATCTTTACAAATTTTAAGAATCCTCATAATGTAACTTTTCATTATTTCAGTTTCTTCTTCTTTAGAAAAATCAAAATCAATCATTTCAAACCTTGATTGAATTGGATCTGGTACTTTATTAATATAATTACATGTTGCTACAAACCTTGCATTAGTTGCAAACTGGTCCATCGTAGCTCTTAGCGCTTTAAAAAATTGATCCGATACACCATCAATCTCATCAAGTATAATTACTTTCATTTTTCCTGGCTCATCCATAATTGAGCGGTTAGCACAGAAATCTGTTATTCTATTTCTCACAATGTCAACTGAAGTATCAGTGGACGCATTAATGTAAAGATAAGGGTGTTTAAAATGTTTAACTAATACTTTAGCTGCTGATGTTTTCCCGGTGCCTGGACTACCGTGTAGCAATAAATGTTGATAAACCCCTTTACTTAGCTTCTCACCTACTCTTTTAGGTGTTATTAAATCCTCTAATACCTTCGGGCGATATTTTTCAGTAAGTAAAATGTTTTGTATGTTCCGCATGAATTTGTTTATTTTTATATGTAAAAAAATAAGATTGTTTACATTATGAATAAATATTAAAAGAGAATAAGATAATGCAAAGGCGACGTACTGTTAGGAAGATTTTTCAAGAACCACAGGCAATTATACATAGAACTAACATACAGCGAAGAAATGAAAATAATGCTCCAGTAAGAACTACAAATAATCAGGCTATAGCTGCAAATGTTTCTAAAAATATGCAATTAAGAAATTCTGCTTTAGGTGTGAATGATCTTGTTGTTAAATACTCAACTGTTCCTAAATTATTTACAGGTGAAACTATTTATATCATTGGAGGAGGTCCTTCATTAAAAAACTTTAATTTTCAACAATTACAAGGTTGCAGAACAATTGCAATTAATAAAGCTATCATTTATCATAATACAGCAGATGTTCTTTATTGGACTGATGGTAGATTTTATACATGGTTTAAAAATGAAGTGGATAGTTACAAAGGTTTAAAGTTTGCATTAAAACCAGGATCTCAATATACTCATGATATTCAAGTATTAAAGAAAGGAAAACCTTATGGCCTAGAAGAAGATCCTCAATCATTATCTCATGGTTTTAATAGTGGTTATGCTGCTATAAATCTTGCATATCATTTAGGTGCATCACGAATTATCTTATTAGGTTTTGATATGGCTAACGATGGAAAAATTACTCACTTTCATGATGGTTATCCTACAAAGGGTGCAGGTGATCATATTTATAAAGAAAAGTTTTTGCCAGGCTTTGACCAACTTAATTCAGAAATAAGAGCTAAAGGTGTGCATGTGTTTAACGCGACATCCTATAGTAGATTAAATGTATTTCCTAAGATTACAATAGAACATGCATTAAGCTTTAGATGATCTCTTAGCATAAGTCATAAACTCTCTTTGTTCTTTTTTAAGGAGGTGTTTACAGTGTTTAGTAAATTTGATTGATGTATCTATAATTCTACCATCTACACTTCTGTTCCGTGAGTTATGGGCTTTAGAACATTTACTACAAACAAAATTCTCTACCTTTTTAGAATCCATTCTAGATTTAATAGGAACTTTACATATTCCACAATTCCAGTCAATAAGATCTGCATCTTTTTCTAATTCTTTAAGAGTAGTGAAGGTTTCTCTAAAAGGATTCCAAATAGCTTTATTAACATTCTTTTCATGGCCATTCATATCCTCTACTTTAAATATAACCTCAAAAGCTTGAGTATCAGAATTAAGCCATTTCATATGACGGTTATTTAAAAGCAATTTTTGCTTCAAAGGCGGCAGGTTTTCTAGAAGAATACCATACCGCCTTTTATACCATCCAAAGTTTATTTTACGAACTTTATACATAAGGTTTTAATTTAACAGTTGCAACACGTACAATCACATGATGAACCACAGTTACATACTTTACAATCACATTTCATATTAATAATTATTTTTACAGGTTTGGTCTTAATCTTGCAAATTTCTCGGATACAGATTCTGCTACATATTCAAAAGATTCTGGTTCTACTGATTCATTTAATTCTTTTTGTTGTTTCTGTAAATCTTTTATATTGTCTTGTAATTTTTTAATAGCATCTTCCCTAGATTTTTTAGCAGTTGCAAATGCAGCTACTGCTTTAGATGCAGCACCTTCTTCTTCAGTACCTTTAACAGAATTTAATTTTTCTACTGCCTTTGCCTTTTCAGCTTCTTCAGATTTACCTTCAGCTTTAGCTTTTTCGATAGCTTGCATTGCTTTGCCGATTTGATCACCTAGCTTTTGTTTTTGTTCGGCTTTCTTTTCTTCAGCAGCTGATAGTTTTTTACCACCCCCAGTTGCTTTAGTTAATTTTTCTTTAGCAGCAGCAAGATCCTCTTTTGCTTCTGCCTGGCCTTCACCTTCAAGATCAGCTATTTTAACGTTAATTTCTTCTATCTTAACTCGTATAGCAGCGTTCTTTGCTGGATCCTTTTCAGACGATGCTGAATCAATCAGAGGTTTTCTTTGATCTCTTAATGCGGATATTTGTTCTTTTGCTTTATCTTCTGGCATTTCCTGTACAGCTGGTTTCTCAGCTTTCTTAGCAGCAGTAGATTCATAATCTTTTAATTCACCTGTTGCTTTGCTAGCTTTTTTAGATAATTCAGTAGCTTTTATTTTTAATTGTTTAGCTTCTTCACCAGTAGCAGACTTTAATGCAATTTTATTAGCAGCCATTCTAGATTTTGTAGTACCTATTGTTACAACCTTTTTTAATATTGGAGTTGTAGCTAAATCTTTCATTCTTTGAGATACAGCAGCTGTAGTATCAGCAAGAGCTGCATTCTTAGCTTTGTTAGCTTGAACTAATACTTCTTTTTGTTTTGCAGATAAATCACCTGCACCTTTAGCTTTTCTTTTAGCAAAGTCTACATCATTAAGTGCTTGTGCTACTTTAGCTTTTTGAAACTTCTTTAAATTGTTTTTAATCTTAACGTACTTAACTGGAGTTTTAATTACATCCGCTATAGCTTCATTAACAAATTCATTATATGTTTTTAACTTTGCCATTATATTATTTGATTTTTTTTATATATTAGAGATGTAAGAACAAAAAAGCCACTCCGAAGAGTGGCTTTCTAATATAAAGTATTAAACTATTATTAGATAATAGAACAACCAGTGAACGTAAAGTTCATTGTGTAATACATTAATTCAGGATTGAATCCAGCGTCTACTAAAGCGAATCTAGATTTAACCGCGATTTTAGGAGCCATAGTTCCTTCTGCGATTGTTTCTACTGATTCAGCCATTAAGTAAGGCATGAATACTAAACCAGGTGAGTTACCATCACCTTTACGACCAACAGCAATTGTATAGTCATTGAAGGCTCTGTTTGGATCAACATAAATAGTTACCCCAGCGATCGCACCGATTGGATATAAAGATCCACCAGCTTGATTAACTGTATTTGATAACGGATATGCAACGAATCCAGCAACTGATTGAAGAGCAGTAGCCATTTCTCCACCTGTTACAGCGAAAGTAGCTGGTCCTCTTCTACCTCTTGTAGCAATTAAGTTACTTGCAGCAAGAATCTTAGTATAGATTCTTCTCTGTAAAGTACCTTGTACATTACCACCACCAAGAACGTTAGTCTGGTTTGCAGGAAGTCCTGCAGCATTTTGGTTAACGTTTGTAGTGTTGTTAGGTCCTAATGCAATTGCAGTAGCAACAGCACCTGCTTGGTCAAATTGTTGAGATAACTGTGTACCGTTTACAGCCGCAACTTGTGCGTTGTTAGTTACACCGTTTCTAAAGATTCTGTCCAAGATGTACTTGTTGATTGACTGAGTCAATTCGTTTACTAATACAGCTTCTACTTGAGCTACTGCATCGATACCGAATTGCTTAAGGTCTTGTACTTGCTCTCTAGTTACAGCAGCAGCAACTTGGAAAGTTTCAGCAGCTATAGACTTGTTGAATAAGCTAAGTCCCATGATGTTATCAACAGTTGATTCACCTACACCTCTTTGGTAAGGATCTAAACCGTTAATATTCTCAGTTGCAAAAGCAGGTCCACCAGTTGCAGGGTCATTAGATGGTTGGAAAGCGTTACCAGAGAAACCAGAAATATGATCCTCTAATGCTTTAACTAATCCTAAGCTAGTAGGGTTAGTGAAAGTACCAGCAACGTTACCAGCAGCTAATACAACACCAAGTGCAGTACCAGCAACTAAACCGTGATAGTTACCACCAGCTACAATTGAATTATAAATAGTTGCAGCAGCAGTCTCAGCACCTTGTGCGAAGTTAAATCCACTGTTTACACCATTTGCATCAAGTACAGTTGTGTTAGCTCTTACTCTGAAGATATTTAAACCGTCAATTCTTGAAGTTCCAACGAAAGTTAATTCGTAAGATCCACCAGAAGTACCAGTTGCAATATTAGCAGCAGTATCTACATAAATTAGATCGTTTACTGTAAAAGCAAAACCAGCGCCAGGAGTACATCCTACTTTGATCATTAATGGAGAAGCTACAGTATCTAGGGCGCCGTTAATAGGAGCTCCTGATCCTCTACCTCCACCGTATACAAAGTCTAGGTAAGTTAAAACTCCCATTGGGCCTTGCATTGGTACTACAGGTACTAAGTCTAAACCTACAGTCTGAGCAGCTACTTGCATTGCAAGTGGTAGCAAAGAAAAAGGTCTGTCACCAGATCCAGCAGCTTGTGCTGGGAAAGCATTCATTGATCCAGGGTTTCCTGGCAATGTTACGTTCCCCATACTTTGAACATTCATGTTCGGGTTAAGGTGTACAGTATTGTAAACACTCTCATTAAGGTTGTGGTAGTGGCAATATTTAGACATCCAAGCCAATTTAGACTTTTCAGTTATACCAGTACTTTCCTCAATAACAGGTCCCCAAGTCTTTTGAACCTCAGCCTCGTTAATTAATTGATTTGCGTACATTTTAAAAAATTATTTTTCGCATTTTGTGGAATACTATTAATATTCCGTTTCTAATCGCCTGAGTCCTTTTCTTCTTGACTATTCGATTATATTGTTTAGATTAAATGATTATCTATTTAATCTGAATTTCATTTTTTCGATTAAATCTGCTGAATAGCTTTCATTTAATAATGGCTCAGATTTTGTTTGAGCAGCTTCAGCAGCAGTTTTACTTTCGTTTAGTGTTTCTAAATTCATTTGAGTATCTCTAAGATCTCTTGTTTGCCAAAAGTTATTAATAGCATAAGGAGTACTTAAAGAGTGGAATTTAGATTCAGCAATAATTTGTTCTTTTCTATTTTCGGAAAGAGAATTCCATTTATCAGAATACTTTGATGGCATATCATCAATAAAGTTAATTGCCTTTCTTTCTACTATAAAACATGATTCCCAAACATTTTCAGCTTGTACAGTTGACATAATAGAATCTTTATTCATTGATTCAACTATTAATCCTTGCTTATCTTCAGATAAAGAATCAAATTCATTCTTTTTAGATTCTGATAAGAAATTCATAAAGTGCATTTCAGAAACATTTTTAGCTTCAGCCTTAGAAATTAAACTTTCTAATTTTTCACTAATAGTATCTTTATAAGATTTCTTTTCTTCTTTAATTTCAACTGATTCATTAATAGCTTCTTCAATTACTGGATCAGATGATTCTTCATTAATTGATTCAGTAGCTACAGCTGCTACATTTTCTGCAATGTATTCAGAATATTTAATACTCTTATCTACATTTTCTCCAAGGTATTCAGAATAAGCAATATTTTGATCAACCTTTTCAGCAACATATTCAGAATACTTAATTCCTTTATCTAAGCTTTCACCTAAATAATTAGAATATGCAATTCCTTTATCTGCTTGTTCAGCAACATGCTCAGTATATTGAATAGAACTGTCTAGTTCTTCTCCTAAGTAAGAAGCATAATTTTTAATTTTGTCGATGTTCTCTGCTAAGTAGTCAGAGTGAGATATGCTCTTGTCAAGATTTTCGGATAAGTATTCAGTATAATCAGTAACCTGATTTACTTTCTCTGCAATATGCTCAGTATATTTAACTAGCTTTTCAATTAACTCATCGTTATTAGAATTTGCAGATTCCTTAACACTGTCTAATGTATTCTTTACATATTCAGTGTACTTATTAAAATCGTCAACAGTTACAAATTTGTCTGATGTATTTTCCATTGTTAGATCTGTTTTATTTGTTTTATTTATTTCATCTTCAGTTTCTGACATTTCATAAATGTATAAACCTTCAGTATCTCCAAAACCATAAGATTCATTTACTTTTGATAATTCAGCATTTTCAAATCCAGGATCTGCAACTAAATCATAAGTGAAGAATTTTTTAATTTTAACTTTACCGGCTTCATCAACTGTTCCAGCTGCTCTGCTTGAAATATGTAATGGAATACCATCTTCTATTAATGCTTGAGCTTCTTTACCTTTTGAAGTATTTAATAATCTTATTCTTCCTAGAACCTGTTTTTTATCTTTATCATAATCTAAATCTTCGATTACATGAGATACATTTGATAGGCTAATATCAAAATCTTTTGGGTGGTCAAGTTCACCTAACAATTTGTTAGTTTTAACTTTTTCCTTTAATTCATTGATATGAGGAAGTACTTCAGCTTCTTCATAAATTCTATTATTTTTATTCTTTACTCCAATCTCAGTAAATACACCTTCAAGGACAACAGAGCCATCGGCATCCTTTGTCATACTTAAATTAGACTTAGATCTTTCTAGAATTAAAAGTTTCTTATTTGACATCTTTCTAGTTTATTTGATTTATATATTATAACTCTTGATAGTTTTTAGATTCCAGCTAATGGGTCTTCATCCATACCATCAGATTTCTTCTCAGGCTTAAAATCTTTAGGATTAGCACCTAATAAGATCTTTTCAATATCTTCTTCTTTATATCCGTCTGCCTCTAACTCAGTACGCTCCTTAGCTCGAGCATTGGCTTTAATATCATCACGTGTAAATCCACCATATCTCTTAATTAAGAATCCTAAATCAAAATATGGTATTTCTTCCATATCAGCAGTCATTGTACTTAATTGTGTTTTCATATTACCTATAAAATCAACACGCTTAGTCTGAAGTTCCATTTCTTTCATTTCTTCAAATACATTATCCTTCATAAAGTTTAATCCTAAACCTGCTTTAAATGCAATATCATTTTTTAATTCTGGGTGATTAAGACACATTTGAAGATATACAGGTTTAACTAATATTTCTTGAAATATAGATCTTAACCTTGATATAAATCTACCAAATTTAATTTCATCTCTTAACATACCACTTGCTTCCATATCATAAGTATTACCACCTTCTCTATCAAACCTAGAGAATGGTATCTTAGAAGCTAATTGTAATTTATCAGAGAAGTATTTTAATGATTCAGTATCACCAAGATCAGGACCGTCACCACCTATCGTTTGAATTTCTGGTGCTTCACCATCTTTAGAAGGTAGCCAATATTCTTTGTTGAATGGCATCATTGGTTTACCGTTGGTTTGAATTTCACCACTCTCAAAGTTAAAGTCTACAACCTCACGATATGAATTCATTAATGTTGCTAGAGATTGCTTTGCTCTTGTTTTAGATTTACCACCAACAGGTATTGTAAATTGTGTTTTAAATGAAGCATTAGATACAGCCCAGATAATTCTACTGTGTTCCATTATTCTTAAAAGGTTAAAAGATCTTATTAATCTTTCAACATAAGATATTCTCATTGGAGAATTCACGGAAGAATATGAAATGTATATTATTTGAGAATCCCACAATGTTCTTTCCTTTGCGCCTTCGCCTTTATATTGAATCCAAACTTTTTTACCGTCATCAGTATCAATACCTGGCATTAATGATATTGGATCTAATTCTTTAAAACCAATAATTTCTGTTTGCTTATCATTATAAACTATTTCAAACGCAAGAAATCCGTCAATTAACCATTTCCTAAAATAGTTCCACGGAGCAACCATATCATTAAATCCGAAGTAATTATAGATATTATTATATACATCATTAATTTCTTCTTCTATTGATTCTCCAATATGCCCATTAAATTCTGCATAAGCCATGTAATTTGATTCATCAAATACAATTGCTTCATCAGTTAATACATCTAAGATATCTTCTATTTCATCTTGTACTGCAAAAGTTCTAAGTTGATCTCTTTTTCTAACATAATCTTGATCAAAGAATGCAATATTCTTTTTTAAGTTTGTATCAGTTAATGATAGCGCAGCAAACGCACCATACATATCATCACCATCTGAACCCATTGGATTAAATGAATAACCCATTTGATTTTCGGTAAAACCTACTGCTCGTGAATTGCGAATGATCATATCATCATAAGCCATTCCTAAATTAGAAAGATCTTTCAGAAGCCTTCTTACTGGATTTCCTGTACTTAAAGGACCTCTTCTATCTGTAAAACCTGCCATATTCTTATTTTTTATTATTTTATATATTCTTGTAGTATAATGATTGTGCTTGGTTTATGTTACCACCATAAAAATCACTTTCATTATTTACAGCCCCTACATACCAATCTTCATAACCTAGTACATACGGATTTTTCATTTTCTTAATTATATACTGTCTTGTACAGTAAGTTAAATTATATTTTTTACCATAAGCTGCTTTTACAAATTCCCATTTAAATGCTGTTATTGGTTTTTGCGCATCAGGATTACCTAAAGCTTGGCCTTTTGTTAAATTAGCTATTTGGGATTGTAATGATACAGTAAGTTCAGTTAGAAAAGGTATTCTTGCTTCATAAGGCATATAATGTAAATTAATACCTAATTGGTGTCCATTTTCGGATTCTCCTAAACCTAATACTAATGGGTGGGTGTCATAAAAAGCTTCATCTTTAGTATAATAATAAAAACTATACATTTGACCAGGATTTAAAACTCCATCACTTTTAGCCCCTATACGAGGTATATCTATTTGTGATTGTTTAGATGCACGATTCCTTCCTTTACTATCAGTAAGGTAAATATCTAAATCTTCTGTGAATACTCCTACTAATGCCATTAGAATAACTTTGAATCTTCGGTTAGTAACATTACTTTACAATTTCTTTCTTTTGCCATCTTATTAAGTGCATTTGTTTTACACAAATTTCTTACATATGATTCGTAAGCATATTTAAAATTCTTTAATGCCTTTGCCGTTTTTCTTTTTGGTTCCTTAGGTTTTTGTAATTGTGCCTTAGGTTTTATTTCTACTACATATTCCTGAGTTTCATCTCCCTTTTTCATCTTAAAGAAAAAATCAGGATAATACTTATGAAACTTATTGTCTAACAAATTAAAATAAGGTATAGAGAAAGGTTCTGATATCCAGTAAATCACATCCATATTATGATCACACCAATAACAAAATTTTCTTTCCCAACTACTTCTATATATAATTGGACCTTCTCCTCGATACTTCTGAGGGTATTTAGGTTTATAATAACCTTGTTTAAATCCAGACTTTGAAGTAGGTTTTACCTTTTTAATGCTCATAGGCAATTAACTATATTGTATAAATTCCTTCGCTATCAGCGCTACCATTAATTGATACAGTACCGTGATATTTCTTTGGATGTAATTTATTCCAACCTTTTGCAAATCCTCTTTTTGCTATTTCAGTAAAGTAAGCAAATGCATTAGTACTTTTTTCTGGATTAAAATTTCTCCAATATCTATAAAGATCCATATAAGCATAAGCAATACAATCTTGCCTATCTTCTGGATTTCTATATGTTAATTTTCTTGAACATTTATCAGCTAATAGCATTAAGAATTCTAAAGCCTTAGGTGTTAATTCTCCTTCTTCTTTAGATTGAATAATCTGTTCGAGGAGATCTCTATTATTTAAATAATTTCTTTTTCTTGCCATTAGATTTGTTTATTTATTATTATATACAAGAAAGGACCGATTGTTTAATTTCAATCGGTCCTCTAATTATATTAAACTAGAATGTATTTACAGATTAAATCTTAACCTCTAAATCTTCTTTAGGAAGTACAATACTCTTTCCTGTTTTAGGAATTATAATACTTAGTAAATCATCATCACCTAGAGAAGCATACTCTTCAGCATTAACTAATACTTCTTGTCTCTTTTTTAAACCTTGGCCAGCTTTTTTAACTGATGCTTCTACGAAGCCATCATTTAAATAGTCGTCTTTAGTTTTTTTTTCAGAAATATATGAATCAGCTAATTCTTTTTCTTTTCCTTTTAACTCTTCGGCTAATAAATTTAAAGCTTCAGTTAATTCTTCAGTTTCACCTAACTTTTTAATAGCAGCTTCAACTTCAGATTTCTTTTCTTCTAGGAAAGAAATTGAATCAGTAAGATCTTTTCTTTTATTTTCTTCTATTGCTTTGTCATTATCTTCAGCAATTAATCTTTCTGAAAGAATTGGAGAAACATCAAAGTTAATAAATTCTTTTACTATTTCAACAGTTTCAGTAGCAGTATCAATTTTTGACATTTCATTTAAGTTCATTCCAGGATTTACTTTATTAATGTAAATACCTTCACTTACTCCAATCATTGTTAAAAATACATCTAAGAATTCTTGATTTTGTACTGTTGTGAAATTATCCATTTCAGCGATTAAATCAACAGATTCAAAGAATTTACAGATTTTATCATTTTGCCATTGATTTCTATACCCTGAGAAATTAGTTGCTAATAAAGCTTCTTTTAATTCAATGATACTATAATTAGTCATATCAACTTTACCCATTGTTAAAGTACCTTCAGTAATATTGTATTCTAATGATTTACCATTTTCACCATGTAATGAAAGAATGTTTGCATTTCTTGAGAACATATTTAAACCTTCACATACATCGAAGAATCTTGGATCAGTTACATTAGCTTCAGTAATGTCAGTTCCATTATAAGTATAATTCTTTCCATGTAAGTGGAATGTTAATCCTTCTTCAGATTCTAATACTGGAGAAAGAACAGATACAACTTTACCATTTGCAGTAGATGCAACTTTTTGATCTTCAGCATTCATTTCATTTACTATTTGCTTAGCATCCATTGACCATGGGTGTTTTGCAGCAACAGCAGCAAATTTAGATTTTACATCTGATTCATTTAATAAAGAAACTAAATCAGAATTAAATGATTCCATTAATTTTCCTTTTTGATTTTCAGTTCTTTCAATAGATTCACTAATTCTAAATTCCCATTTAGCATTATTATATGATTCCATTATATACTCTCTTAATTCAGAAATTGGATTTAACCAAGTTGATTGAGCTAACCTAGAGTATAAGTTTCTTGCAATTTTAAACTTAAGGTCCGGACTAACTGAATTTTCTAGTTCTTCACTAATTGCAGATAAGTCAGCATTTTTAAGTTTCATTGGAAATGCAGTTAATGCTTCTTCCAAAATAGTTAGAGATTCTTTAACAGAATACGAAACTCTGGAATTGTCATTATCCATTGCCTTCAATCCATTAATGCTATCCATAACGTTTTCGTACAGGTCTGTTAATGTAAATTTCATTTTGTTATGATTTTTTTGATTATTATTTTCAGTGTATATATCGGATTGATCTGGCATGCTTTCACGATACTTTGCAATACCGCTCATTGCCATTTGCTGTGGAATACCCATTCCTACTAAGATTGCCATAACTTGTTGATCTGTCATAGCACCACCGTGAGTTATCTTTCCATCAATATTATCTCCTGTTGGAGCCATATCTGACATTTTACCACTTTGGCTAAACAATACATGGATTATATCCATTAATTGTTGCTTAGGGTTATTAAGGTAAAGGGCTCCAGTATTTACACCAGGTTGAGCATCAATTGCCCCATCTGCATAAACTTGTGTTTGTCCTTCGTTCATTGTGTTTTCCATATTACACTATTTGATTTGTTTTATATATTATAAGTCTCTTTGATTAATTGTTTATCCATCAAATCCAGAATCAACACTACCTAATCCTGATTCTTCTACATCAGGTTTAGCATTAGCATTCCTATAAGTACGGCTTTCAGCTGATTCAGGTACTATAGGAGCAGATGTTATATTTGCATCTATATAAGGTCCCCCAGTTTGTATTGAATCAGGATTAATATATCCTTTATTACTAAGTAATCCACTAGGTTGAACTTTTAATATGCTTTCACTAGTGTATTCAAATTTCTGGAATATTCCACCAAAGTAAATACCTAATTCATTATCAGAACCTGATCTTAACATTCCTACACCCTGCGCAGTCGGATTAGCTTTAATAGCTTCCTTAGTCATAAGGCTTATTTCAGGAATTAAAATACCACTTTCAAATACTGGCATAAATGAAGCTACTTCAATAGGAAATGTTACACTCCATTCTTTTTTGTCATTTAACTGAAATTCAAATAATCTATTTTGAGAATAATCTTCAGGAACAGCAAAACTAGCCTGTACTCTCATCATACCTAAATCAACTTGGAAAAGGGTATTTTTATAAATTTTACTCATTAAAGATTCTGTAACCTTTAACATTTCTAGATTAGATGAACATACAACTGTACAATCAAAAGATATATTAAGTGGAAGAAAATTAGTTTCCATTGAGAATGTTTTTAAAATACCTTCCCATTCTTGTACAAACTCACCTCTAGCGAACTTATTTGTTTGGTTACCTGAATCTATGGATATGCCAGTTAATTGTATTATACCTCTTGGTACTCTTTCGTAGTCACCTATAGCTTTACCTGCTGCTTCTGCATCAAACAGAAAGTTATCCATTAAAAATCTACCATCTCCTGTAATTGAATAAAAGAAAGGAACTGGTATTTTCTTTAAAGTATCTTCATCTATTTGATTATAATAATAAACTTTATCTTTTAGTTCTGCTAAAAGAGCTACTATAATATAACGCAGTATAGTATTGTCCTTATTAAACTCTTGATTATATGCTGACATTAGTCATGTTTAATTTTTTCTTGTATTATATTTATCCAATAGATTCAATTGTAAATTCACTAAAGCCTGCATCTTTTGTAATTTCTAACTTTTTATCAAAATATTCACTAGGTAATACTGTATGATTAATCACAAAGGTATTTAATCCTATATCTTGTATAGTATCATGCAGTATATTAATTATATGATATACACCATCTGAATCAATAGAAGAAAATATTTCATCTAAGAATAAAATATTTAGAGATGGGAATCTAACTTTAATCATTTTCATCAATGCCATAATAATTACAAAGTCTACTTTTTTCTTTTCACCTGTGCTTAAAGTCTTTGGACTTATTTCAGCTCCTAAGTGATGAAGTGTACAATTAAATTTGTCATCAAATCTTATACCGAATGGAATTCCCATTTCTCTACCCATTAGAAGTATATGATTATTAAAAGAAGGGAGTATAGATCTTACTGCTAAATTTTTAATTCCACCTTCACCCATTAAATTTTCAAGAATAGTTAAATAATAATCTTCACTTTCACTTTTTAATTTACCAGAGGTCTTATCATCTTTACGAATTTTAAAATCTTTTACCAATTGTTTTAAATTAGTTGAAGAATCAGATTCATCCTTTTCGGCTAATTCTATTAATTTGGATTTTAAATTTTCCATTTGAGTTTCTAATTGGCCAGCTCTTACATGTATTTGCCTTCCTTTTATTCTTAGGTCATCTAATTTTGTAACAGAATCTTCATATTCTTTTTCAGTAGTTTTAAAATGTTCTTCTAAAGATATTAAAGATTCTTCTTTTTCTTTTTTAATATCTAAATGAAAATCAGAAGTTAATGGTGCAGTACATGTAGGGCATGTTGAATTTTCAAATAATTTTAAATCTTTTTTAATATTAGAAATTTTATGCTTAACTGTAGAATGTTCAGTTGACTTATTTCTAGAATCTAAATCTAATTCTTCTAATTTTATTTTTGTATTTTTAGTAACTTGGTTTAATTTTTTTCTATTTTCATTTAGAGCAATTAAATCTGTTTTTAATTTCTTAACTTTAGATTTATCCTTTTCTTCAGTTAGTAATTCAATCTGTTCAATTTTATCATAAACAGATCCTATAGATTCATTAAGAGTTCTTATTTCATCTTCATAGGTTCTTATTTCATCAATGATACCTCGGCGCTGTTCTTTAACTGCTTCAGCCATTTCATTTATAACAGAGAAGCCGAATATCTTATCTATGATTCTTTTCTTATCATAAGGAGACATTGTGATGAAAGATTTAAAATCATTAACTGATAATATAATTACATTCTTAAAAACATGATAAGGTATTTCATAAATTTCTGTTTCTAAAAATTCTTGTAAATTTACTTTACCAGCTACATCATATTCAGCTCCATTAATCTTAACATTAAAAATGCCTGGGTTAATACCTCGCTCAATTTCAATTTTATTACCTTTTGATTCTAACCATATTCTTCCGTATAGTTCGCTGTTAACTCTATTAGGTAAATCCTTTAAGGTTGAGCCTTCAACTTTACCATAACACATATATGTTATTACCTTTGCTAATGTACTCTTGCCTGCACCATTTCCACCGAGTACTAAATATAAGTTGCTTTTGCCTTCTTCAAAATCTATAACTTGCAATCTATTTCCATAACTTGCAAAATTCTTAAACTCTACTTTTTTAATCTTCATAGCTTGGAGATAATGTTCTTTTATATAATTCTTGTACTGATACTTTTAATCTTTCCTTTAAATCCTCATCATAATCTAAAGAATTTATATGCTCTGCTGCAATATTCATTAAATTCATTTCTCCATTAAAATCTGATAATTCACCATCTTCTGTATCGTAAGGATTATCCTCATCATAAATTCTTGGTTCTAATTTTCTAGCTATACCATCAAGATAATCCATAAACATATTAATATTATACTTACCTAATACATTTGAAGGAATAAAGATATCTACAAAATTATTTTTTATAGCAGCCTCAATATCTTCCATTCTCATTTCTAATATTTCATTAATGTAATACCTAAGGAAAGTAGGGCTTAATTTGTTTTCATAGAATTTATGATTACCTGATTCTAAGTCTAATAAGTAAATACCTTTTTGGTTGTCTCTATCGGATCTAGTCATTTGGTAAGGATTTCCTACAAGTACAAAGTTTTCTTTATCTTGTCTGTAATGAATATGTCCAGAATAAACTCTTTTAAATCTTTTAAATACACCTACTGCATTACCACCATTATGTAAATGTTTTGTGCTTGGGCTGGTTTGAACACCTTGAGTTTCAGTGTGACAAAACATATAATCAATATTTTCTTTTATTGAATCTAATGTTTCTTTTTCATGTTCATGATTTCTTCTCCACGGCATTAATAAACAAGTGGCATTATCATACTTTAAAATTCTAGGTTCTTTTAATACTGTAACATTAGGTAAATACTTTAAACAATCAACCGATGAAATTTCATTTGAATTCTTTCTCATTATATCATGATTACCTACAATGATATGAATATCTGGAAATATTTTTCCTAATTCTTCAAATACTCTAATAGCTAAATCTTGGGCTGCTAAATTAACGCTCTGTCTATTGTCAAACACATCACCTAAATGATAAAGAACATCACCTTTTTTATATTCTTTTTTAACTAAAGGTATAAAAAATTCAAAAAAGTAATCTTCAATTATTTTAAGCCACAAAACAGAATTTGATCTACAGCCTAAATGGGAATCAGATACCATCCATATTCTCTTTGCCATATTAAAATAATTTTCTGATTTTTCTTTTTTCTAAAATATTGTATTTTGCATCTAATTCTTTAATAAGTTCATCTTTAAATTTATTAGATAATGAATTATAGAATTTATTAGGGAATACATCAAAATAATCTGAAAGAACACTAAATAAATCTATTCTTGTATAAGAGCTTCCAGTATTTTCTATAATGTAGAAAAATACTTTATTAATTTGCACCTTATTTAATTTTTTTATTACACCGTCTGGTGTTGCTTCATTAAGATGCTCAAATTCACTCCCTTTAATCAAGTTATCAATTACTTCAAATAATGAATCATAATGTTGTTTATCATCTGGATCCATACTGTCTAACCATGAAGATGAAACTGTAAAGTTTATCTTTTGGCCTCCTAAGTCTTGTTCTCCGTATGTATTATTAAAGATCTTATCTTTTTCTACAAACTTTGATTGTTTATCATCTTCTCCTTTGGTAAGAGCTTTTTTCTTTTTTCCCCACATATTATTTTATATTTTATTATTATCCTGAGATATCATCCGTTTCCGTTAATCTCATGTGTTCATAGTCAATATTAAACCTACATCTTGATCCTTTTCCTTGACCATCTCTAATTTTTAAAACCTTTAACCAATATTCGCGCTCGGCATGCATTACAGAATCTTGTATCAGTGCATACATTACATCAGCAGTATGAGCAAGACCTGCTGATTCTGCTATATTTTCCATTCTTACTTCAGTTGCATCCCATGCACCACGATTAATTTGAGTTGCAGATATAACTAACATATCTCGTTTAACTGCTAATGCTCTAAGATCTTCGGCTATTTGCTTAATCTTCATATAAGTATTTTCAGTATTAGGATTTCTATAATTTGCAAGAATATTAATATAATCTACAACTAATACATTTACTTTATGATCGGTGTTTTCTTCTAAGTCTTTTAAGTAAGCTTCAATATCTGGTATAGTCCCTTGAGAAGTTGGATATTCTTTAACAAATAATTTACCTGGAGGTAATAAACCTCGAGATACTTTCTCCAATTTTCTTTTCATATAATCTCTGTTACTTGCATTTTTATCGTAATCACTCATAGGTACATGTAAAAGATTAGCACCTATTCTTTTTAATACTTTTTGAGCCGACATCTCTGCTGTAATAAAAACTACATTATGGCCCATCTTAACAAAGTTAGCTGCATCATTAGCTAACCATATAGATTTACCAATATTTTGTTCTCCTGCATAAACAATTAATGACTTTGTATCATAACCTCCACCAGATACTCTATCAACAAAACTCCAACCTGTCTCTATTTTCTTTGATGTTCTTTGTACATGTGATTCAGGATTAAAAAAATCTAAACCTGTATCTGTATCAAAATTAATTGAACCATCAGTAGAAATCATTCCTATTGCGCGCTGAACTACATCTTCTACATTTTCAGGAGATACATCTTGAGTTTTTACATATTCAATTGTTCTTACTAACTGTTTATCAAAATGTTTCCATTTAACCCACGCTTCACCAGTTCTTTTTAACCAATCTTGGTCATATTCATTAATGTTAATATCAAAAACAGATTTTACAATATCTTGAGATATTTCATTAGGATCATCTTTAACCAAAGCAGACATCTGTTGCTTAGATGGGCTTTCACCAAATTTTAAATAAAAGTCTTTTGATAATTTTGCAATTTGATCTAAATCACTATTTGCAAAAAAGCCTTTACCTGTTCCTTTAAGGTAATGCGGCTTTGTTAAAAAATAGTTAAAGAAAATCTTTTCGTGATCTATGCTTGATTTCATGTAGTTTTATTTTTATATGCTAAAAAACATAATTAGTTTTATTGATAAGGATTATAGATTACCTCATAAGTAGTATATGCAGAATTTTGTAAAGATATTTCTAAAAAATTATGTTTTAATAATTGTTTTAAAATAACATCACACTGTTCTTTAGATAGGTTCCATCGCTTTGCCATTGAGACGTTTGTAAATTTTATCTCTTTAGCAACCTTTCCACAATAATCTCGTATTAATTCAAAAAGTACATCTTCAGCATCAGGGTATTGTGGTAATGTTGTGTGGTTTCCTAATACATACTTTACTTTAAGTTTAGCTGTATTAAGAGTTTTCGGCAACATCATCAACTGTTTCAGTAATTATATTTCCTAATTCTTCTTGATCTAATTCATCCCCGTATGTAAATTTTTCATTTACAACAGGTTCAATTAATTTTAGAACATCTTCAGTTAAAACTTCTGGTGTATATAATTTATTTAAATCTACAGAATCATTTAAATGTTTTACACAAATTTTACGAGCAGTTGCTGCAGGTTGAAAATAAACAGTAACATCTTTTTTATCTTTCTTAAAAGAATGTTTTCTACATTCAGCTTTACCTATATCTGTTAATTTATTAAATTGACCTTCAGTAATAAATCTCCCTCTTTCAATACCGCAAGTATCCCAGCTGATATATTCTTCTAAACCTACATAAGCATTCATACCTTTATTAAAAGAAATATGAAATTTAATATTTGTTGGTTTTGCAAATCTATTTTTATTTGGTTTTGCAGTTACAATAATTCCTGTTTGCTCTACACCTTCTTTAAGTTTTGCTTTACCTAAAAATAAAATAATAGATGCGGCATATTCTGGTCCTGTACCACCTCCTCCAACTTGTCTAGAGAATAAATCTTGTGTTTGGTATGTATGATTTGTAAATAAGAAAGGAATTTTACAAATACCAAACTGTGTCATAATAATCCTAAAGGTAGATTTTAACAATTTGGCTCTTGTCATATCAGCTTTACTACTTCCAGTTTTTGCATCATCAATTTCTTTTTGTGTTGCAAGGTTACCAGCAGAATCTAAGACTACCATTATTTTAGGTAATGCAATTCCTTTTTTCTTTTGTTCAATTAAAACATCAGTAATAGCAGTAACTGAACTTCTAAATTCTTGAACGGTATTACAAGGTTCATATCTAAATTTTGAAGCATCAATACCAAATTTTTCAACTAATGATTTATCTACTGCATTTTCTGAATCATAAAATATAATACTATATCCTTGTCTTTGTGCTTGTTTAATTGCATTTAAAATAAGATAAGTTTTTCCTGTACCTGACGGTCCTGCTAATGCCACTGCTCTATTATTAGGATAACCTCCAAATAAAGAACCTGTTAAGCATGCATTTAAATGATAATTACCAGTAGGTATATAATGATCAATTTCTGAAATTGTTGATTTGTCTAAAGTATTTCCGTACTCGGATATCTTTGACATTTCTTTGTTTAAATCTGCGAATGAGAATTCCTTTGCCATATTATTTTTGTTTATTTTTATATGTAAAATTTATGATTTGTTTAAGAGTTTGTCTATTAAAGGAATCCAATATTTAGGAGTAACCGTAGACCAATCATATTCTTCGATAACTTCATTATATACCTCCTCAATATAATTATGAAGTAATTCAGGTGATGAATTTAATTCATTAATAATTGATACTGCTTCATCAACAGTTTCAAATGTTTTTATAGATTTTATATTTTTACCATGACCAGTGTTAGTTGATATAACTGGCATTTTACTTAAAGCACATTCCATAATACCAGCCGGCCCAGATTCGTATGTACTCGTGCATACATACATGTCTATGTCTTTATAAATTTTATTATCTTTTTCTGGGGAATTAAATATGAAAGAATATTTGCATCCTGATTTTTCTGCAATTTCTTTAAACATATCTGGTCTTTTTACTTGGCACCATGCTTCTCCAATTTGAGGATTACCGTTTAGTCCTAATGTTGATATTTTTTTAATAGTTTTAAATTGAGTAAAGTCAGCGGTAGGTTTACCTGCTTTAACTAAAGTAGCAGTAACATTATATTTTTCTTTTGCACTTTTTTGTATTTCTTCGTTTACGCAGTGGAACATAGGACCTTCGGTATATTTAATCCTTTCCATAAAATGAGCATTATTTAAATTTAAATTAGCCCAGATTCCTATAATCATTTTATCTAATGCTTCTTGGGGTAATTTTTCTAAATAGCCTAATTCTTCTGGCCAAAATGTTAATGCAGTGTTACCTAGGATAGCATCGTAATCTTTCCATGCCCCATCAGTCCATAGTCTTTTATTACCGTCATTATTACTCCAGTCATAAAAATCTATATCGTATTTAAAATCTAAGGAATCTTTTAAACCTTTGTAAACCTTCCCTAAAGACCAGCCGCCTTCAGTCCATATTGCTAATTTAGGCTTTAGCTTTTTTTTTCTAGTTTAGATCCGTCAGGTGCATATCCTCGAGTTGCTAAGTATTTAGGATCATAAATAGATGGATCTTGTATTGCATACCATCCTTCATATCCAGATATATCTAATACATCGTTAAAAAATGTTTCATACCTAGGTGCAATATTTTCTAAAGAGAATTTTTCACCATGAGCTCTACAGTCACTAGATTTTATTACACCATTTTTGCAATTAGTTGCGGCTTGTACAAATTCATCAAAAGTTCTACATCTATAACCAGTAACACCTGGAATATTATTTTCTGTAAATGCACCCCAATCAGTAGTAATAGTTGGCGTACCACAAAGTAAGTTTTCAATTTGAACTCCCCCAAAAGGTTCAACATACATAGATGGTAAGAATGATGCTATAGCACCTTTCATTAAATTTTTACGATCTTCCATTCCAACATAACCCATAAACTCTACATTATCTGGCCATACAAAATCTGGTTCTGCATAGTGGCCTGATAATTGACCTGCTACTTTTAATTTTGCTCCTATTGCTTGTGTTGCTTGAATTGCAATATTAAGACCTTTACCATCATATACCCTACCTACAAATAAAAAGTAATCTTCTTTTTTGTCAGAATATTCAAATTCATCTAAATCAAAATAATTAGGAATAACAATATCATACCAATGTTGATTACATGTACCTACATTATCTAAACCACAAAATGCATGATATATTGAATAAGATTCAAATATTTTAAAGTTAGCCCAATGACCATGTGCATATCCTATACCGGGTTCAATTACAGTAAGATCTGGATGAGCATCACATATTGGTCTAACACCACCACCCCAAAATGGTAAAATTATATCACCGGGTTGTTTTCTTTTTTCTATTTCAGCAATTGCATTTTTGTAGAATTCTTGATATGCATCATCATTTACATCAAATTTAAAAAATTTACTATGAAAATCATGCTCACCGTAAACCTTATCCCATTTCTCTGCTGTAATTACAGGAATGTTTTCGTCAGCACATGGGTTAGATTCTTCATGACCATAATGCATTAAGTGATGACCTCTACCTTTCATCATTTTACAAAATTTCCATGCCTTCATTGTATAAGCACATGCAGTAAAATCTAATGTAGTTTTAGTGTGAGGTAATCCTAGCAAGTGAATTCTAAATTTTCTATTACGCATAATTATATTATTTTATTATTTATTTAGGCTTTAAAATAAACTAGTTGTATAAATCAAGTTTCTATTAAATGCCTTAAATCCCATTGCAGTTACTACTCTATTAATAGGATCTAATATTGTTTTTTCAAATTGTCTATCATGATCAATCTCTGGTGCAAATTCATAAGGAAAATCTCCAGGAGAAAATGCAAATACATCACATGATTTATCTTTAGAGAAATACATTTTACATTTTTCACCATTTCCTAAAGGTTGATATTTACCTTTAGATGAAGAATTATTTAACAGATAATTATGATAACCTGCGGATCTTACACCTATTGGGCACCTTGATGCAAATTCAAAAGCTTCATAATCATTTACTATATACTTTTGATAATTATTTACTTTTCGTGAAAAACTAATTTGATCTACATTAGCTAATTTAAATTGCCTTTTAATATCTTTAAGTAAAGCAGCAAATTGTTTCATATCTAATTTATCAACAGAGAATATGTATGTTAGGAGATCTTTTAATTTTTCTCTAGCAAATATTGGTGTTGATGACTGAATAATTTCAAAACCTTTTGAGCTGATTTTAGATAAGTCTTCATAATGAATATCTGGATCTTTCCATACAATATTTTGCATGTATTTTTTCTTAGCTAACCATATTGCATTTTTTGCAATACTTTCTAATTCAAAAGATAAAAAGTTTTCTGCATTATTATCATCTGCATATTTCTGAAGTATTTTTTCTAAGTAACCGTTTACTCTAACTTTATAGAGTTTTAAAATAAACTCCTTTTCATCACCTTTCCAACCTTCAGATTTTTCTATTACTTCATCAAACTTTACATAAACAGAATCAGTGTCAATATAAATTCCTACTGGGTTTTCTATTCTGCCTGTTACAGTAATTCCCATTTCTTTATGAGCAGCAATATCTTTATGCCAATATTTACTGAAGTACATATTAAGTAATTCTTCAGTATATAAAATTGCATCTTTACCTTGTAATGTTATAGTCTCTGCTATATCAACATTAAAGAAATAAAAATAAGGATTACCAAATGCGCCATAAATAGAGTTAAGCATTAACTTAACGGCTTGCTCATAGTTATAAAACTTACTTGCTTCTTTATTAATTTGTTGTAATTCGGTAAGCTCTGTCATATTATGTTAATTCAGATGATGTAACGCCATATCCTTGATTTATTAAAAGAGTATCATTACCTTCAAAATATATCTGAGTTTTAGTATTATCATATATTCCAGTTAAAGGATTATAATATTGTGTGATATATTGAATATACGTATCTTGATATTTACAATCAAATTCAATAAATTCTATAGCGTCCTGGCCATTCTTTTTTGAAATGCTTACTCTTAATCCTGTTTTGCTTCGATATGCCATAATAGTTTCTTTATATTATTTATATAGTAAAATCTATAAAAAGTTTAAGAAAAAGGCATCCCATATTGAGATGCCTTTTTAAATAGAATATGTAAGTATTAATCCTCGTCAGTAATTGCTACTGCAACTGTTAAGTGAGTGTTGGTATCTAAAGATCTAAATACAACTTTATTATTACAAACTACCACTTTATAGTTTTCTTTATCTAAAAGGTTAATATATTTTTTGTAAATTACAACCTTTTGTCCTACTGCATTTTCGCCTTCATAAGAATGAGCTAAAGTAGCATCATAAGAAAGACCTTGTACAGCAATACCCTTATCAGTTACTGCTAATGTAAATGTATCTTCTTCTCTTTCTAAATTAAATAAAGATTTCATTTTATCTACATGAGTTGTAAGAAGATCAAATTGAAATAAATTTCCATCAGTTCCAAATGCACGATCAGTTTCTTCTTTACTCATTTCCATAAATGATAATGATGGATCAGCACATGCTAAATTAATTTGAAGATCATCATTCTCTAAAGTAAAATCACTTGCCATTAATTCTCCATCAATCTCAGAGTATTTAATTTTGCCTTGTACATCTCCATTAAAATGAGATAGCGCATCGATTACTTTGGTACCATTATAAAAACTAACTTTTACTGGATTAGTAATGTCAGTGTCAAAGATATCAGATGTTGGTGTTGATACTAGTTTCACTGCATCCCTCTCAGGGAAGTAAACAGATGAAACGGTTCCTTCTTGTCCAATTTTCATAAAAATGAATTTATCAATCGGTAAAAGTTTTTTGACGAATGTACTTAATTCGTAACCGTCAATTTTTTTAATAGTTGCTTCCATTGAATTTATTATTTGTTTATTGTTATATGCATTAATTTAATATAGTTTTAAAAAGTACTATTAACTTTATACTTCTTTTTTGGCTCTGCTCCTAACTCTTCAGTTACTAAAACTTTTTGTTTAGTATTATCCTGTTTCATAAAGGTATAATTTGTCATCTTAGCATTACCTTCACAAAATTTCTTTACTTCAATTGCCATGTCCATTGCAGTTGTTGCTGGTACATTTTGAGCAATGTGATTAACTTGCCTAGCATCTTTAATTCCAAAGTCTAATGGTAATCCCATTAAGTGTAACATTTCTCTAATGTTTAAATATCTGTTTTCTGTTGGGTGTACACCGTTAAACATATTTCTACCAATAAGAGCTGAAAAGCTTTCATTAAAGAAATGTGGCGATGCATCCCAATAACCTAAACCTTGGCTTGTTTTATATTTTTGATGTTCTAACATATCACCAAATGATTTTGTAGATTTTTTATTAGAGAATCCTTGTTTATGATAATTTTTATCTAGCCATTGGATACACTCATCAATTAAATCATGCTTTTCTAAATACTGAGCTATCGTACCTTTACCAAATTTCTTAGCGAATTCAGCATGAGTTAAACCTTCTTTTTCTAATACAAATTCATAAGGCTTATAATGATCTGTTACTTTTCCAGCAACCATAAACATATCTTGTAAGGTTGCATCCTTTGGTATTTCTTTAAGATAATCAATAAGATGTTTCTTTTCTCTGAACTGCCAACCTAACATAGGAACTGTTGGTGTATTCCAAAAGAAATAAAATGTTCTTATTCTTCTTTGTGGAATTCCATGTAATTCAGTATTAGTTTTAATTAAAGAAAAACTATAACCATACTTTTTACCAATCTCTTTAAGATTATCTACAACACCTTCTCCCATTTTAGTAAATAGTCCTGGTGCGTTTTCTCCCCATAATACTTTAGGCTTAACGTGTTCTAAAACATATTCTGCTGAATCATACATCCACTTGTTTTGTGTAGCACCAGAACCTCTTGATGCAGCTGTACCGCTCGCAGAATTTAATTGGGATAAACCTGCACAAGGACAAACAGAATTTACAAAATCTACTTGTTCAAATGTTTGATTAGGAATATCCAATTCTTCGTGATCTATTCTATACATAGGTACGTCTGGCCAATAATCTTCTATATGACTTTCGTTTGCAGCAAATGCATCATAACTTAAATGAAATGCCGGTAAATTACCTGTTGCTTTATTACATCCTATTGCACTACCTCCGATTAACGGAATCATAGTACCCCATTTTAATTCTTTTTCTTTGCTCATATTTTTACTTTTTCAATTTCTAAATCTTCCATGAATGTAAAAGGATCAATGTTACCTTCTTCTATTTCATTTTCTAAGTATACAATAGTTTCTTTAATTGTATCAGTTATATCTTTCTTAGGTTCCCATCCCATAGATTTAGCTTTAGAGATATCTCCGTATGAATTTAATGCTTCACCTGCAATTGCATCATAATGATCAAATTCAACTTTAACATCCATAATATCTGCAATCAGATTTTTAAGATCCATTAAGTTAGTCATTTTACCAGTTCCTAAATTAAATGTTTGGTTTGCAGTATCTTCATTTTCCATACAAAGAATATGAAATGCATTAACATCTGATACATCAATATAATCTCTTGCTTTCATATAGTCTCCAAACACAATAGGATTACGACCACCTTTAATTCTTAAAATAAATCCAGCAAATACAGGTGGTATAGTTCTTTCATAATCTTGTAAAGGTCCTGCTACATTAAAGTATCTAAGTGCAGTATAATTTAATCCTTTAGTTCTACAGTATGATTCTGCCAATAGAGCAAGACATGCTTTAGTTGTTGAATAAATTGTAGTAGGATCTGATTGTGTTTCGTTAAAGCCAGCTTTAGGCATTTCGCAATTTTCATATACAGCTGAAGTTTCACTAAATATAATTCTTTTAACATCTGCTTTAAGACAGCCATTCATTACATTAATACTTCCTAAAATATTATTATCTACTGCTTCATATACATCTTCATGGCAATCATAGATTGAAACTAAACCTGCAAAATGATAAACATAATCAGGATTAAATTTTTCTATAATAGTTTCTACGAATTGATTTCTAATATCAACTCTATGAAAGTTTTCTATTTGATCATGAACTTTAGGTATATAAGTACCATGTTCCATATTATCAATTACGGCAATACATTTAGGATTATGGCCTCTGTTTAATAAGTCGTTGATAAAATTTGTACCGACGAACCCAGCGCCACCAGTAACTAGGATTTTAGTGTTTGAATTATACATTGATTTCAGTTTTAGTTGTTATTTTATTGTAAGCTTCCCAGATCTTATTATCTACATGTTCTCCAGTGTAATAAGAATCTTTTAAATATTTTTCCTGTAAGTTGTAAAATAATTTTTTATAATGATCAGGATTATCATTTAAAAATTGTACTTTCTTTTTTAAATCTTCTGGAGATTTACATCTAATAAAATGACCATCAGGGAAGACATTAAAGTCAGTATCGTAAGATGGGTGTAAGAATGGTATAATACCATAGTGTAACATTTCAGCGTACTTAGAGGTTACCATACCTTCTTTAATAGGTACGCAGAATGTATACTTAGTAGAAAGTAATTCATCAGTCATTGATTCAATTCTCTTTTCACCTTTAAACCATTTAGGATATTCTTCCTTTAAATTATCATCCCATTTTCCATAAATATCGGTCTCAATATCATTCTTTACAATATAATCTCTAACAGGATCCCAACGGTCCATTCCACCTGAACCCTTTCCTTGGTTTTGTAACATCATAAATGAATTAGTCTTTTTCATTTCAAACAATTCATCGGTATTATATCTCTTTTTATCTAAAAGGAATACAGTTTCAATACCAGAGTATTCATAAGTAGATTCAATAGTATCAACATCTCTTAAAGGAGGATTACAAAAGAACTCTTCTGTTTTTGTAAAAGTATTTTGAGCTAAGTAATAAGTTGGTCTATTGTTATTGTTCCAATCTTTACAGGCTAAAATGTATCGATTATCTACAAGTAAACCAACAATAGGAACCTTCTTTTCCAATTCATTCATTGCTTTAATAATAGGAGCAGCATAATATTTAAAAAAGTCTAAAGATTTAACTCTACCAGTTCCATCTACTTTATTAATAAAATCAGGTATATTAACAGTACTTGACGGCCCGGTGTAAAAGAAAATAAAATCTAAATCTAAATCTTTTATAATTTGTGCAGCCTCATCAGATGATTTCCTATCAGTCATTGTAGAGTGGAATTCTTTTACATTTGATGGTGCAGCTGATTCTGTTTCAGCAGGAGGTCCGAATAATGATTGAACTGCTGGCTTTTCTTTTGCTCTAACTCTTCCTAAATCATTTGGACTTAATAACCAATAATCAATATTAGGATTTCTTTTTGCAATTGAATTAATTAATTGCTTAGGTTCGCAATCTCCACCTATTGCACCCCAACTGTTTTCATTAAACTTAATCGCTTTACCAAGTTTAAAAAAACCTACTTTTTTAACATTTTCCATTTAACACGTTTTTATTAATTCTTCTATTACTTCTTTATCATTTTCATATGTTAGATCATACCAACATATGTTTAGTTCTTCAAACTTTAAATTATTCATTGAATTAATCAAATGAGTAATTTCATATTCATTTCTATTTGACATTTTAATACTGTCAAGATTATTGAATGCTTCTTTAGAAAATATCATATATCCACAAAAGTATCTGCCTGAAACAATTCCGTGTGGTTTCTCAATAACAACATTTTCTAATATAGATGCAAGTTGTAAATTTCTTGCTCTTGTATCATAATCTTTATAAGTTACAACTGTACTGCTAGGATCATGATATTCTAATCCTATATTTCCTTGGTAATAATTATCTCCAAATAAACATAAGAAAGCTTCATCAAATTTATCTGCCCATACCTTTATGGCTGCACCTGGACCATATTCATCATCCTTTTGGAATTCATAAAATATGTTAATGTCTTTTTTATACTTACTTAACTTTTCAATAATAGGATGAGAAAGTTTTACATTATCTTTAAAAAAGAAATCTGCTTTACTAATCGTAATATAACAATCCTCTATACCATTCTCCATACAAAATTCTACACAGTATTCAACTGTTGACTTTCCTAAGATAGGATCTACTAATTTATTTTTACCATACCTAGTAGAACGGCCGGCAGCTAATATAATTGCTTTACTTACTCTTTTCATTTACTATACTTTATTTCTAATTCATCAAATAATTCATGTCCTTTTTTAAGGAAACTTCCAGCTAATTCATATCTTTCATTTAATTCAAAGAAAGGCACTGCTCCTAATAAATGAACTGCTAAAAAGAATTTAAGTTGATATTCATCACACCATTCATACATTACCTTTTCAGCTTCTTTGCAAAATTTACTATATGTTTTATTGTGGTTATTGTATATATGGGACTCATATTCCATAACAAACGATTGCATCAGTTTTCCATAATCATAATAATCTTGTTCTTCTGTACCTCTTGGGTCTATAAACAGAAAATCTTTATCATGTAAAATATTACTTACTGTTAAATCACCATGTACAAAACCCCAACAAGAAACTGCATCAAATTTACCTTCATAAGTATAACCTGTTCTTAATTGAAGTTTCTCAAAATAATCTTGAGTCTTTACATTAGATCCTATGTTATCAAACTTTCCTATAATTGAAATAAGATTTTCTAATTGGCCTAATGAAGTATTTAAAGGTTGTGCTAATATTTTATCATACCAAGTTGGGAATCTTTTCATTTCATAACTTGTTTCTGATAGAGGTTTAACCTCAATAAAATTAGGATGATCACAGCACATAAGAAAATCCATTTGTTGTTTGAATTTTTCTGGATAATGGCCTGCCTCTTTAATTACTTTGTTACCTTGGAGAAATACCTTATCTCCGCTATTCCCTACTAAAATTTTACTATTATGCATTTTATTCCGAGTTTACGTGCAAAAGTTAAATCCACATCAGAATCCCCAACCATTAGGAAGTCTTCAAAATTATATTGTGGAAATTTTTCAAATATTAAATGTCCCATATCTGGGGCTGGTTTTTTATTTGATACATCTTCTCTAGTATATATGTAATCAAATAATGTTGGATCTATTTGATGATAACTCATAATTCTATCTACATTTTCTCTAGATGAATTAGATGCTATTACTAAATTTTTAAATACTTTACTCTTACACATGTACAAAAGTAGTTCATTTACTTTAGTTTTATGTAAGCTTTTTGAAAATATTTGCTTTTTATATTTTTGTGCTAATTTACTTTCTTTAGGAGTTAACTGATATTTTTCTAATAAAACATCCATACCATAATTAATATCTGCCATAATTGCAGAAAGTGGTATTTCTATGTTTAAGACTTTCTCTAAGGCCTTTCTCCATGAATCGGCATGAATCTCAATAGTTTTAACTAAAGTATCATCAAAGTCTAACATTAAACATTTTTCCATATAAATCCTAATTTATTATTATATGGTAAAATAAACAAATGTTTTAAGAGTGCTAGAGATATTTTAAGACAAAAAAAGACCGCCTAGATGGCAGCCTCTTTTTAGGTGAACGGTATTTATATTAAAGACTGTTCTTAGTATCTTGTACATGTATTCTTACTTCTTGTGCTAGATTTTTAATATCTTGCATAGTTTTACGAATTCTAACAGCAGCAGCTTTATTTCCTTTTACATAAAATTTATCTACATCTTCTGTACATGCTTCGATTAATGCTTTGATTTCTTCAAATTTTTCCATAATTATTTATTTAGTTTATTTAATCTATATATTCATCACTAGAACTTGCCTTCACGGTTTCTGTAAAAACTTGTTACTTTAGGAATGTACATATAATTCTTTCCTTTATCCTTTACATTCATCATGATTCTTTTGAACATATCCCAATCAACTGGTAATATACCATCTGCTCCAGAAGGGGCACCTTTTAATTTTGGTGCAGTGTTTCGTTGTTTATCTGGATTTCTATACCTTAAATCTCCAGTTATGCTCGGTCTCCATGATGTTGCAGAATGAGAAGTGTCATTTGCACCATAACCTTTATTGTTTAAATCCATGTCATAATCCTTTTGAGGTTGCATGAATATTTTTTTACTTGTGTTATGCGCAGTTACTTTCTTTTTACTTCTCGTAAAACAAAATCCTAAATCAGGAAATTGAGTATATGCTTTAGCCAATAGCTCTAAGTGATTAGGGGCCCATTTATCATCATGATCTATTCTAACGATATAATCACAACCGTCTTTCTTTGCCATGTCTAGTGAGTCATTAAGGGCAGCAGAACCTGCAGTAAATCGGATTTGTTTAGTAGACCATTTTTTATTATCTCTTTCTCCTGCTGTAGTTCTATTTTTATACTGCATTTGGTCTTTAGGAATAATGTCTTCTATTACTTTCTTTATTTCACCTTCATCACCTTCATATTTATCAGCAGTCAAATAAATTTTCCAATTTTTGTACTTTTGGGCTTTAACTGAATTTAATGCATCTGCTAAAACACCAGGAGTAGTCATATGCTTTGCTCTAGCCTTATTAGCTCTACCTGCATTCATATCATGAGTAGCCATAACAATACCAAACTTAATATCTTTATTAATATCAGAGCTTAAGTTCTTTTCCAATAGGATTTGAAACTTTTCATCTTCTATGTATGACTCTAATAATTTAAAATCTTCAAATTTTATCATTTGTTAAAAAATGTTTTTATAGACTTTATTATTCTTTTCATGTCTGCTTTTGTTAAATCAGAACCTGATGGTAAACAAATACCTTGTAAGAATATTAAAGAACTGTTTCCATTTATATATTTTTTATAACCTTGCATAACTGGTTGTTCATGCATTGGCTTCCAAATTCTTCTTGCTTCAATGTTATCTTTAGATAAATGTTCAATTAAATCTTCTGGTTTATCCTCACCATTCATTAATGCACAAGTTAACCACATATTAGATCTATCGCCTGACCGCTCTTCTTGAAATGAATAGAAAAATTTACCAACCTCTTTTTGATATATTTTATTAACTTCTCTTGTTCTTTTTATTCTTTCTTCGATAACTTCCATTTGGGCTACTCCTATTGCAGCAAGTACATTACTCATTCTATAATTATATCCTATATCAGTATGATAATAATATGGTCTATTTTCCTTTGCTTGAGTAGAAAGGTGTTTCATGTATTCAGCATGTTCTTTGTTATTAGTTACAACAACTCCACCACCGGAAGTAGATAGTAACTTATTTCCATTAAAAGAATAAACACCAATAGAGCCAAAGGTTCCTGTGTGCTTATCATTAAAAGTAGATCCCAAACTTTCAGCGGCATCTTCAATAATAGGTATGTCATATTCATCTGATAATTTTTTAATTGCATCCATATTACAAGGTACTCCAAAAATATGAACTGGTATAATTGCCTTTGGTTTTTTGCCTAATGCGGTTGAATTTAAAATTGCTTCTTCTAATAAGATAGGATCCATATTCCAACTCCCTTCTTCTGAATCAATAAAAATAGGTTCAGCTCCACAATAAAGTATAGGATTAACTGTTGCGACAAAAGTTAATGAAGAACATAAAACATAATCACCTTCTTTAACCCTTAACGCCCTTAATGCTAAATGAATACCTGCTGTACATGAAGTAACAGCTACTGCATATTTTGAATTTGTATATTTTTTAACAATGTCTTCAAACATAGTAAGATGTGGTCCAATTGGAGCAATCCAATTATCTTTAAATACATCTTTAATATATTCTAATTCGTTACCTGACATATGAGGTGGTGATAAGTAAATCTTTTTCATATTATTTAATTTTAGCTGGATTTCCGTATGCCGTTACATTATCTGGTATATCTTTGGTTACAACAGAACCTGCACCAATCATACAATTTTTTCCAATTTTAATATAAGGTAATACTGTAGCACCTGCACCAATAAAACTACACTCTCCTACAGAAACACCTCCGCATAAAGTAGCATTAGGACCAATAAAAGAATATTTACCTAATTCACAATCATGATCAACTGAAGCAGCTGTATTTATTACTGAATGAGATCCAATCTTACAACCCATTTGAATAACTGCACCTGCCATAACTTGAGTACCTTCACCGATATTAGATGATGAATGGCATATAGAATTTGCAGAAAAGGTACTAATGAATCGCTTACCTCTTAATACTTCTTCTGCTATTCTTTTTCTAGTTTTATTATTACCTATACCAATAACCCATAAACCTTCTACTAAAGGATTATAATCAGAGTCATCATAAAATTTAAATTGTTGTAATCTTATAGCAGAAGAAACAACTTTTGCGTGATCACCTTTTCCGTAAATATTAATCATTACTTTCTCTTTTAAATTGTGGAACAATACTAGTCATAAGTACAATTATTTTATAAAAATCATTTACCCTTACTTTAGATAATTTTTCTATTTTAGGTATAAGAGTTTTAAAATCATATTCTTCATGATTTAATTTCATTATATTTTCATCTTTCGTTGGTATCATATTTTCACCATCACACAAGAGTTCTTCATATAACTTTTCACCAGGTCTTAATCCAATGTATTCTATTTCAGCATTACTTTTAAAGTGTTTAATAAGATTTTTTGCTAAATCATTAATACTTACAGGTTCTCCCATATCAAATAAAAATACCTCTCCACCATTACCAAGTACACTTGCCTGTAATACTAATTGACATGCTTCTGGTATAGTCATAAAATATCTAATGACTTCTTTATGTGTTACACTAACAGGGCCTCCTCTTTCAATTTGTTTTACAAAAGTTGGAATTACAGAACCTTCAGATCCTAATACATTTCCAAATCTTGTGACAATAAATTTAGTTGCTGATTTTGTTTCTAAGAACTGAGTATATAATTCTGCTATCCTTTTAGTAGCACCCATTACATTTGTAGGATTAACTGCCTTATCTGTTGATACCATTACAAATTTTTCTACCTCATTCATATATGAGATATTTGAGACATTCATTGTGCCTAATACATTTGTTTTAATTGCCTCAACAGGATTTGCCTCCATCATAGGTACATGTTTATAAGCAGCTGCATGAAAAACTATATTAGGTTTAAAAGAATCAAAAACTTCTTCTAATCTATACTTATCTCTAACATCACCTATTACATATTTAATATGAGAATTTGGATTTGATCTACTTATCTCTTGTTCTAAATGAAACATTGATGCTTCTGCATTATCAAACACAGTTACAGTTGATGCATTAAAATTAACCAACTGTCTTACTATTTCACTACCTATTGAACCTGCACCGCCGGTTACAAGTATTCTTTTACCTTTAATAAAATCTTTTATTAATTTAAGATCAGTTATTATAGGTTTACGATTAAGTAGCTTAGAATAGTTTAATTTCATATATTATTTATTTGAGACACCAACCAATCCAATTCTACTTGACTAGCAGAATCAGAAATAGCATTCTCAGGATCAGGGTGTGTTTCAATAAATACACCATCATATTCAAAAATCTTTGCAGCTTGAGCATATTGTTTAGCTAATTTACGACTACCTCCGGTTATGCCTTCTCCAGCCATTTGGGTTGAATGAGTACAATCTAAAATAACTTTGTCTGCAAATTCTTTCATTACATCTACACCTCTAAAATCTACAATTAATCTATCATAACCAAAATTAGATCCTCTTTCAGTTATCCATACTTCACAATTAGGATCAACTTCTTTAATCTTTGCGACTGCATGTTTCATTGCATCTGCTGATAACCATTGACCTTTCTTAATATTAATTATATTAAAGTTTTTTGCACATGCAACTAAAAGATCTGTTTGCCTACATAAAAATGCTGGTATTTGAATAACATCTACTACATCAGAAAGAGCTAATGCTTGATTAGCTTCATGAATATCTGTTATAATTTTAATATTAGGATAGCGATCTTTAACTAAACACATAATTGCCAACCCTTTAGCTAAACCTGGGCCTCTATCAGAATGTATAGAAGTTCTATTGGCTTTATCAAAAGATCCTTTTAAGTACCAATCTTTACCTCCCATATAACCATCTAAGGTTTTGGCTACTTCTAAAAAGTTATCCTCATTTTCAATACTACAAGGACCGAGTATATAAGTATATTTTTCCATTATCCATCACAGCTTAAACATTCTTCCATTGCTGCTTTAGCAATATCTCCTCTTAATACAGATTCAGTTCTCATGTAATATAAAGTTTTAATTCCTTGTTTCCATGCTTCAAGATGAACTTGATTAATCCACTTTGGTGTAGCTTCTTTAGGAAATGCTAAATTTAAAGATACTGCTTGATCAACATATTGTTGTCTTATACCACCCTGTCTTATTAAATCTAATTGATTAATTTCTTTAAATGTTTTAAACACATCTTTAAAAGGAACACCTTCTTGAAATTCTGGTACATCTTTACACTTAATTAGCATACCTTTTAAGAAACACCAATCATCTAAAAATTTAAGACCTTGCACAGAACCACCATCAGCCATAATCTTATCCCATACTTTTTTATTATCATGCCCCATTTTTTCTAAGTAACCTAACAATTGCTGATTCTTTCTAATAAAAGTTCCTTTAGCCGATTGATCTGTCCATATATTGGCAGGTACTGGTTCAATACCAGCAGATATACCACCGGCTAATTTTGAATTAGATACTGTTGGTGCAACTGCTCTTAGGTGAGTGTTCCTAAATCCAGTATCTCTACACCATAGAGGTTCTCCGTACTCCTCAGCAAGATCCCGGCTTGCCCTTTCACTTTCTACTTTTATTTGAGAAAATATATTACGAGTTTCATATTGAGCTTCTAACCCTTCAAATGCAATACCTCTTTGTTGTAAATAAGTATGCCATCCTAATACACCTAAACCTACTGCTCTACCTTTTTCTGCTGTTCTTACAGAGTTTTCAAATCCTTTTCTATATTTAGCCTTTTGAATAAATTCTTCAAGTACACCATCTAAAAACCATGTTGCATCATAAATAAGGTTTGTATTTTTCCATTCATCATATTTAGAAAGATTAAGAGAACTTAAACAACAAACAAAAGAATGATTTTCATCTGTATGCAAAACAATTTCAGAACAGATATTGGTCATAAATACTTTTAGTCCGTTTCTCTTATATGCTTCCGGGTTTTGTTTATTAACATTTCCTCTATACATTATATAAGGTTGACCAGTTTGTCTTCTTTTTCTTTGGACCGCTGCGTATCTTTTTCTAGATTCTGCATCTCCTTCTAAAACATTCCTCATAAACTTATCACCTATAATAACACATTGATTTGTATTTAAACATTGTCTATTAATATCGCCTTTAGGTTCTCTAATTTCTAACCATTCCCAAAAATCACCATGATCAATACTTAAGTTAGTACTTGCAGCTCCTCTTCTTACTGCACCTTGGTTAGTTGCTAAAATTGTAGAATCATTAATTTTAATAAAAGGTACTACACCATCACTTGTTCCATTATCAGTTATGTTAGTACCGGCTGGTCTAATTTGATTATGTCCAATACCAACACCACCACCATGTTTAGCCAATAACATTAACTCTAGATTTTTTTGGCCTATATCATTAATAGAATCAGCTACATCAATTCCAAAACAACTAATAGGTAAACCTCTTTCAGTTCCAGTGTTACTTAATACGGGTGAGGCTAGATTCAGCCATCCCTTCCAAATGTACTTCATAAACTTATCTGCCATTTCTGGTTTCCTAAGCCTATTAGCTACAGTTGTTGCTACTCTCCAATATGCATCCTTTGGAGTTTCTCCAGGTAAACAATACCCTCTTGATATTGTATTTAAATAAACATCGGTGTGACCCCATTCAGGATAATCAACGCCTCTTTCCCAACCTAATTCTTTTTCTATTTGATCTGCTGTCATTCTTTCTTTTTTATTAAGATTAATCGTTTACCTTGATGGTTTCATCACCAACATGCTGATGTGCATGTTTTATTGTTGGAGATAATAGTGGATGGTCACCGATTGAACTATGTGCAGCATGTATACAATATGGGCAGTTCTCCTCATAAACTTTTTCAATCTTATCTTTGATTATTGCAGTATCTATTGATATGCTATAAACAGTTCCTACTAGCCATGATGCTACCCCGAAAAGCAGTGCACCTGCTAAATAAATTATTTTTTCTTTCATTTTGTTTTATTTTTTTGTTTTTAATTATTACCAAATATCATCCCAATCATCACCTTCGCCTGCTTTAGCATAATCAGTTGGCCTGATTGCAAAAAAGTCAGTATGAGTATGACCACCTGTTAAATGATAAAACCAATCTAATGCGTCAGCTGATTTTTCATTATATTCAAATATTGGATCTAATCCTAATTCTTGTAATTTTTCGTTTGTTCTTCTATAAATAAAATTCTTTAGGTCATATGCCTTTAAGTTTTCAATATCACCCATTTCAAAAATCTTATCAATATAATCATGCTCCATTTCTACCATTAACTTTGCAGCTTCATAAATAGATTCTTTAACATCATCTCTTAATGTTTCATCCTCAGAGCACATATGATTAAATAATCTACATCCCATTTTAGAATGTAAAGATTCATCTCTCACAGACCATTTCATCTGCTGCCCAATTCCTTTTAAAAGATTTCTCATTTGAAAACTATATAAAACTGCGAAAGAACTGTAAAGAGATACACCTTCAGCAAATGCAGAAAATATTGCAAGACTCCTTGCTACTTCCTTTCTTGCATCTTTACTTTCTAATAAATCTTTATCTGTATAATCAGCTTTAGTTGACATTAAGAAGTCAAATTTATCAGCCATTGAAGGTTCATGTAAAAAAGCAGTATAATCTTCAAGACCTAATGTTTCGTTTAAATAACTATAAGCAACTGCATGAATTGTTTCTTGTGAACCAAACATCATTGCCATTTGTCTTATCTCATGTTTAGGAAACCACTTCGTAACCATACCAGTCCAATAATCGGATACTGCACATTCAGTTTGGGCAAACCCTAAAAGAATATTTCCTACTAAGTTTTTTTCATGAGGTTTAATATTTTCATTCCAATCTTTTAAATCTCCTTGCATTGATATTTCAGTATGTAACCAAAATGCTTGTGCTTGTGGTAACCAACCATCCAAATAATATTCAGGATATTCGAAAGGTTTGTATTCGACGCGATTAGTGAAAAGTTTGCTCATAGTTTTTTATTATTTTAGACAAAACATGCAACTCAGAATAATTGGTTGCACGTCGTTAATTAGTATTGTTTTTTATTTATTCTACTTAAGACATGAGTTTTAATCATTGTCTTGTTTTTTTAACTCCTGCTCCAAATCATATGCTTTTTGTTGAAGCCTAAATGATTCTTTCTTATAATCTTTTCTTTGACTATATAATCTACTTAATACATCCTTTAAAATTGATCTTTCAGTACTATACACAGCACCTGTTACTGACACAATTCTATCATCACCTACTTCTCTATCTTTAAATTCTGGTTTTACCTTTTTAATAAAACTTTCTGGTGACACATTTAACTGTCTCATAATAGAAGGATATAGTGAAGCAAAATCAAATGCAGCTACAGCATTATGCATTCCTGTTTTTGGTTCTTTTACAAATGCTCCTTCAAATTGTTGTCTTTTTGTAGGTGGTGCTTTAGGATCTTTTGCCATTACTAAATTTCTTGTTAAAAATTCCCTAGCTAATAGTGCTTCAGTAATCGCTACAGGTGAAGCTGCTTTAAATATACTAATCTGAGTCATATGAGCAATAGTTAAAGCAATTTCCATTGTTTTAATTTTTTCATGTATCAAATAAACTAATGCAGTATCAACCGCATTATAAAAAATGTATTTAGGATAATCTTTTACATACATATCTTGTATAGTACCTTCATATTTAATTTTACGAATACCTACAACTGCTTCACCTACTGTATCTAATTTAAAATCTTCTTTAATATCAACAGTCCTATCCCACTTAGCATAAATATCTAAATAATCCATTACACCTACATGGCATGGAAATTCATGTTTACCGAATGTTCTTCCAATAGGAGATGCTATAGAAGGATCAATACCTAATTTCTTACAACGATTTACAATATACTGCCAATCAAACTGAACATAATTCCAGCCTGTCATCATTGAGAATTTTTTAACAAAAGAATCCATAAAAGTATAAAGCATATCATACTCATTTTTAAAACATTTAAAGATAAAAGAAAATTCTTCACCTATTGCTTTAAAATGTTCATCTATTTGTTTTTGAATTTTAGATTGAGTTTGTTTATCTAAATCTTTTGTAGCTAAAACTATACATTGTTTTTCTGGAGTAACTATACAAATTGCAGTTACTGGATTAGGTGCTTTACTTGGCTCAGGAAATGAATCAGTTACCTCAACTTCAATATCCACAAAAAATGTTTTAGGAAAATGATAACCGAATATAAGCTCCCTATCAGAAAAAGATAGTTGATCCATATATTCAATAATTCTATACTTATTTAAATATCGTGATCTTGCCTTTTTAACAGAACGACCATCCCAGTTTTTAATTTTAGGATCTGCTTTAGGATCACCTCCTTCACAAACCTCCCAGTTAAACATATCTTCTGGTTGAAGATCATAAGTCTTAAATCTAGTTTTTCCGTCAAGATTAAAATAAGAAACCCATAATTGGCGATCTTCTTGAGTTATGTCTAATAGCATATTTTATTTTTTATAGGTAATGATTAATAATTGTTTTCTTGTCTGTTCCAATTCTCTTCATTCTTAGAAAGATAATAATTATAGAACTCTTTTGGAGAAACGCCGATAGCTAAACCTGCATTAAATACAAAATGCATTACATCAATCCATTCCATTTTTAATTCCTTTAAATCACCTGGTGTTAAATCAGATAATTTTTGTTTTCTGATTTCAGGATTTTTAGATTTCCAAGGTTTCCATGCAGCATTACCAACACCGTCTTCGATTCCTCCAACCGCATCTACCATTTCATGTAGCTCATCAATGATTGCATGATTAGTAACCATTAAAAAATCTATAACATCACCTATAGTGAACTCTGAGAAAGGTTTTCTACCTTGCTTTTCAAAATACATATTTTGAGTTTTAGCTTGTAGAGAATAAAGTTCTTCTAATGAATTAACTTTAACATCATATTCTTTCTCTTTCCAATAATCTCTAACATCGAGATCCTTACATTTATTATCAGTGTTTGCCATACTCTTTTTAATTTATTTTTATATAGCTAAAATGTAAGTTTGTTTTATTTTTGTTTAGAGATATATTCTAACATTTGAATATTCCATTTAGGATCAAACCAAAACCTTCTTCCATTCTTATCCATGATATGCCCCATGTTTTTATTGTTATAACATTTGATGAATCTTTCAAATTTTTCTTTATCTGATTGCCACGGATTTTCCCAGTCTTTTAATTGGCCACCACCTAATGAATAAGCTTTTCTTGGTATAGTTGTACATAGTTCTAATACCTTTGGGCAATTGTCTATAACTTCTCTAGCATCCATAAAAGGATTTACTTCAGGTAGCCTATATAAGATCTCAGCTCTAAGATAATTACCAATACCATTAAAATATTTTTGATTCATTAATACTAAATGAATAGGTTGATCAAATACTCTTTTATCTAAATTATTTAATATGTTATATTTAAATTCATCAGCTTCAGTAGTAGGATCTGGTCCACGATTAACGCCCCAAGTTTCTCCTAACTTCCATTTACCAAATCGCCTTACATCAACAAAAGATAATGTAGTACCATCATGCCTATAAAATTTTAAGTGAGCATGTTTAGGTTCTTGGCCAGTATTAGTTAATTTAAAATGACCGCTCATTCCCATAGTCATTTTGAGAGGAACTTTTTCTTCTTGTTGAGATAACCATAAAATTAATTCTTTCCCTCGGCTCTCGGCAGTAATATTAAAGCCACCTTCAAAAGGAAGTTCAATATCCTTTCCTTTATGTACTGGATTTTTCTTAATGTTGGTATATCTAATAGTCGGAGCCTTACTCCCACTACACTCATTTATATAAGCTGCTGTTAATCTAAGTTCTGCTAATTCTGGCATAGTTTAATAATTATATCCTTTAATAAAAATGTTAAGATTAGTTAATTCAGCAGGAGTTCTTTCTCCACTTCTATTAACTTCATCTAATACTTTTTGTTCTGTTTTAAGTATCCAGGCTATCTTAAAGTTGTTTACAAGTATAGCATATATCTTTCTTATAGATGTATCCTCTAAATCATAAAGCTTTTTTGCTATTTGAGATATAGGTACAATATGTTCTAAATGAAAAACTCCGTCTATTCGACCTGAATCTTTTAAACCTGTTTTATTTGTTTGCTGTCTCCATGTAACCCATTTTAGTTTTTCCTCAGCATCAGGAATTTCTAGTCTTTGCGCCTTTTGTAAAGCTGCTCGGGAATACATATAAGGGAGTCCTAATTCTTTAGGTGTATTACTATAAAATCTTAGAAGTCTTGTTACAGTATACTTAACATCCTTATCATTAGGATTATCTTTAAGCCATTCTAAAAGAGGTTGTAATGTTTTTGCGTATAATTTTATTTTCTCTATCATATTAACCTTTCATAATCTTTAGAGAATTACGAATAGTACCGTTTACAGATTGAACAGTGATTCCTAGTTCTTTTGCAATTTCAGAAGTTTTCATTTCAATACAATCAATACCAAATTTCATTTTGATAATTTCTTGTTGTTTAGGTTTTAGTTTTCCCATCAGTTTTTCTATCTTGTATTTAAGGTGAGATTCATCGTGGGATTTTTCAATATGAGATTCATAAGTACCTTGATATGTTGGATCCAGTTCAGATACTTTAGGACCTACATCAGGGATATGAGTTTTATGGGCAGGTACACGAATTGTCCTACTCTTGTTATTTAGAGCTTGTCGGATTGTAGCTTTAATCCATGCTGCTGCATATGAAGAGAATTTAGATCCTCCGTCTTTTTTCCATTTATCTCTAGCTCTACATAATCCGATTGTACCTTCGTGGATTAGATCTTCTAGTGATAATCCCATTCCTTGGTATTTTTTAGCAAGGTGTACGACCAATCTCATATTGGATAGTACCGGGTCAGCTGAATTAATGTTTTTCTGAATGTCTTTGTAAAGTAGTGTGTTCATATAGGTTCCGTTTTTTGTTTTATTATTAATATATAAATATAATCAATTTAATTGGGTTTTGTACTATAAATTCTTGTTTTTTTCAAAAAGTTATTAACAATTTAGTTATAGTCATAGTAAATATCCATAACCTTTTCTCTCTCAGCTTTAGTAAGATCAAATACAGATTTATTTGGATATAGTTTTTTTGCGATCATTATTAGTTGTGTACTATTCATGGTTTTTTTAGTTTTTTAATTATATTATAAATATAATCAATTTAATTGGGATTCGTACCAAGTTTTCTTGTTTTTTTTAAAAATTTTTATTTATTTTCATTTCGTGCCATTCATCTGCAAACCAGCACATTATTTCTTTTTCTCTTTTTAGCATTCGCTTTGCAATTGCAATTGCATATTTTAATCCTTGTCGTGTACTCTCATGACATAACTCGGATTCAAATTCTTTAATAAGTTCTTTAATTGGTGTTTTAATTTTGTTCATAGTATGTTATATTGATATTGTTATATTAATATAATTACATACTTTCAGGAGAATTTACAGGATTTCAAGAATTATTTAAGAAATTGTTAATAACTTTAACTATTAACCAATAAGATCTATTATCTTTTGATTGTTAACTATCTTTTCTCTGTTACTTAAGAACCATTCCAGATTTGAAAGGCTCGGATCTCCGATTAACCCTACTTCTTTTCGGATTACAGAAAGTTCTGCTCGGATTGCTGCTCTACGTTTGGAAATTTGCAGCTCTTCTTGTTGTTCATAGTACTTACTTACGGAATCACTCATAGATTGATTTATTATTATATGGAATAAATCAGAGATGTTTCAGACTAGTATTGAGATTCTTCTTGTACTACTTTAATGGCTCTTACTAATTTATCATAATCTACTGGGCATACTAAATCTAAACCTGCCTTTGCAGTAAATTTAATATAGGCATCACCTTTAATATAAAGAAGTATAGTTGGTGCCATTCTAATTCTAAGTTCTTTCTTTAGCTTAGGGGATGTAGCTATATCACACCTATAATATTTTACACCATCCAGCTTATCAATTTTTGCCCAATCCTTAAATGCATTATCTTTGTTAAAATCTGCGTAAAATTCTACAACAATAACATCATGGTCTGAATGATCTTCATATGCGCCATAACCAGTAACTTTTTCTTCAAAGGTTTTATCTGATACCCATTTTAAAAAGTTACGTTGATCTTGTGCAAATGTAATTGTGCTTATTAATAAACATATTATGATCAAAAGATTTTTCATATTACCTTTGTTTTTGTAATTCATAAAGACGTTTATCAATTTTTTCTAATTCTTCTAATATAGATTCTACATCGTCCTGTGTATCCATAATAGTTTGTCTAATTAATTCATCCTTTAAGTCATACTCTATACGCTCTATAGGAGGCTTAGGTAATTTTCTAGCTTCTTCTATATCTGATTGTAATACAAACCACATACTAATAACAGTTGCCATTGCTGCACCTAATGCTAAAAGAGTTTTTATGCTAACCTTAAAGTCTATATTTTCGTTTAATTCCTTTGCCATTTTATCTAAATGTATAATTTAATCCAAACGTAGTTTGGTATAGTTTGCTATCCCACATCTTTGCATATTCACCTTCTACAAATACGCCAAGATTTCTATTAACTTTAAATCCTAAAGAAGTACCAAATGAATAATCTGACCATTGTTCTAAATCATTGTCTAATATTAATCCACCTTTACCCCAATTGTTTCTATTTAAATAACTGAACTCTTCTTCACCAGCAACATATTTATGTAGTGGTAAAATATAATTTGCATATGCATGTACCCAGAATCTATTTTCATAGTGATAAAAATCAACACCTACAATAGGGGCAATTTCCATCCAAGGATCTAGTAAGTCCCATGCCTCACCATTAAAGCGATTCATTAATCCCGGCATTATTCTTTCTCTAAAATCTAAATCTGAATGGGCTATTTCAACACCATCTGAATCAACCCAACACCAGTCGTTTGTTACTACCTCATCTCCAGTATTAGGATCAGTACTTGTTTGTGTATAAAAAATATCTTGATAACCATATTGATAACCTAACTCATACCATTGGTTAACTGGAAATTCTAAAGGATTTCCATCTGGGCCTATAATTGCATTACCATCTTGGTCTGTTGCTATTGCTGTTTCATTTAACCAGATTTCTACAGGATTGTAACCATAAGCTCTTTCGTGGCCTCTTAATATAGCTCCAGCAGATATACTGAATTTTTCTCCTATTGGTAACCTAGCTCTAACTTCAGCTGAATTATAATTTAAGTTAATCTTACCTACTTCTCTAGCTTGAACTTTTGCAATATGATATTTACCAGTATGTTTTATAAAGAATCTATAGTTAGTAAAATCTTCACCTCGCCATCTTTCCTTTTCAAAATGAAATTGATACTCCAAACCTGGTAGAGCCGATGTAGGTGCACCGAATGTTAATTGTTCTTCAGTTCCATCATAATAATTTTTTGGCTTTCTTTCATAATTAAATCTTGCTAACTTTCTAATACCAAAACCGTATCTATAATCAAATGGATAAAATGGAGTATTATCAACAACATCAGGAATAGAGTATATACTACCGTCTGGATTAGTCCTCAAAAAATATGTAGGCTCAGATGCCTCAATAGAGTTACTTATATCACCAGCTCCATATACCGTACCATATTTTAAAAAATCTTGATATAGATTAGAAAAGAAAGAATCATTTTGAGCACTCAGATTAGTTGGTATTAACATAACTAATCCAATTAAAATGCTAATTAGGTGTTTCATAAAGTTAGAACTATTTTTAGTATTTATTTTAAATGGAAGAGTTTTTTTATTGAAATATCATTATTATTGCTATTAAACAAAAAATGCTAGTGTTAGCTAGCATTTCATCAAAGAAGTTTAAACTTCTTCAGTTATATTATTATAAGGTAAAAATTTAAGTGTCTTATTCTCTTAGTTTATTAATCCATTTAATAGATTCTTTACATAATTCATATTCTTCGGCTTCTTCACATCTAACTAAATTAGTTTCCAATGCATCTAAATATCCAGATTTTTCTACTGACAAATCTAAATTTAATGTAGAAAGAATACCTACAACTACTTTATCTGCACCTTTATTTAATGCCTCAATAATTGCAGTTGTTGTAAATACAGAAACTTCATGAGCTCTTTTTTGAGCTTCTATTTCTAATTCTTCGATATTTGTTGCTTCAAAATATAACATTAGTTTAAACCTTTTTTTATTTCATTAACAGTATGACATTTTTCGTATTCCTCATCTTGAGAAAATACTTCTATCATATTATCTAACATAGTATTTACTTGATTAATATTTAAGACCTTTGTTTTAATTAAACTAGTTACAGCTAATATAGATTCTTTAATGTCTAATGTTTCAAAATCATTATAAAATTTATTAGCCTGTTCCCTTGCCCATATTTCCTGATCTTCTTTCATATCTGCCATTGCGTGTAATTTTGCGATTTCATCCATTTCAATACCGTGATCATTAGGATCAAAGCCATCGTCCGGGTTTTGGTTTAACCAATCGTCTATCATATTGTTGTTTTTATAGTTTATTTATTTAAATAAAATATAACAAAAAAAGTTAAGAATTGAAAGATATAGTAGAATTAAATTATAGAACCACTTTTTACAGTAGATCCTTTTTCTATTAAAGAGCCTGATGTAATAGTTACATTATCGCCAATAGTTACATCATCTTCAATGATACAGTTTATATCAATAATAGTACCAGCACCAATGTAAACTTGATTTCCAATGACTGTACTTGGTCTAATTAACGAACCTGGTCCAACTACTAAACCATCACCAACAGTTACACCTTCTAAATCATCTAACCCCTTAAATAAAGTTTTATATGTTACATCACTTAAATATGTAGATGCTATTTTAGATCTTTTTTCACCGTCTTCTTCGGCAATAATCCACTCTAATGAAGCAGTGGCTAAATCATAATTTGATTCATCATAATCAATCCATTCCCCTGGGCTTAATAGAGAAGTTATTTTTGTTGACCATTCGCCTTTTCCAAAAACATTTAGTGTTGCTATCATAATTACTTGTTATTTGTTTTATATATCTTATTTAATAAATTTAAAGTATGCAAAGATAGCGGTTGTTATTAATTGAACTACAGCCCATATAGTTATAGCCTGTGTTTTAAAGGTTTTTAATTCAGCTACATCTTTAACTGTAGATTTTAATTGACTAGGTGAAGCAACCTCATCAACTGCTTGTTTCCATTTCCAAAGTTCTTTAGCAAAGTCTTCCTTTACTTTAAGTTCAGCTATCTCTCTTTTAAGATCTTGAATCTCAACATTAAGATTTGTTATACCGTCATTAAGCCTTTCTAATTCTGCAATTACAAGTTTAGAATATTCATTCCAACCATTCTGTTCTCCGTTAGCCATTTTTAAGGATTTGTTTAATCTTCTTTATTTTAGTTGCATCATTCTTAATTCTTTTATCTTCTAAGACTGACTTAATACACGCAAGATGATTTTTAATATTAACATCGCGATCATTTAAATTATTAACTAATTCTTTTAAATCTTTTATGCACGAAGGCTTTGATGTTAATGAGTCCATCTTAATTTATTTTTTATTTATTCTTTTAATAACATGAGTTGGTTGATCTGGTTGTGTTGATTCCCAAACCTTTTTAACAGTATTTCTTATTCTAGCTACCGTTGTTTGCCTCTCTGTGTTTTTCTCTTTAGCTTTACCGCAACCGCATCCCATAGTTTACCATTTATTTTGTGGACAACTTTCAGTTGACCATTTAGCTTTTTTCTTTAAATAACAACCACATATACAACATTTATTACCGCATTTAGAAGTACACTGTTCACATATAGCCATTCTATTGTTATATTTATCAGTTGTTACTTGATCTCCCCAAATAATGTATTTAGTTAATGCTATTATAAATCTAATTACTTTCATATATTATCCACACATTTGTACAGAATAAGAACTTCCATTAACTAATGTATATGTAACACAGTTTGCTTTAGTATCAACATTTACACGTGAAATCGTAGTCTGATTAGCATTATTAATTGTTACTGGGAATTGGCTTGTAGTACCAGTTGCACCTTGATTACCTGTTGCACCTTGTTTACCAACACCACCTGTTGCACCAGCTGCTCCTTGATTACCTACAGCACCTTGATTACCTTGATTACCAATATTACCTTGTGCACCTTGATTACCAACTGCACCGGCATTACCCGTTGCACCAGTTTTACCTACAGCACCTTGTAAACCTGCAGCTCCTTGTTCACCAATTGCTCCTTCTCTACCTTGATTACCAACTGCACCGGCATTACCCGTTGTACCTGTAGATCCTGTTGTACCTGTAGATCCTATGGCTCCAATAACACCTTGATTACCAGTAACCCCTGTTGATCCTCTAAATCCTTCATCTCCTAAGCCACCTCTTTGTCCTGTTGCTCCTTGTTTACCAATTGCTCCTTGTTTACCTATTGCTCCTGTTGCTCCTTGGAATCCGATTGCACCTTGATTACCTACAGCACCAATCTTACCTTGTGCTCCTGTGGCTCCTTGTTCACCAATTGCTCCTTGTTTACCTACAGCACCTATTGCTCCTTGGTTACCTACAGCTCCTTGTTCACCATCTTCACCAACTCTACCTTGTTCACCAGCTGCACCTTGATTACCTACAGCACCTTGTGCTCCTTGTTTACCAATATCTCCAATTGCTCCTTGGTTACCTACAGCACCTTGATTACCTACAGCACCAGTTGCTCCTTGATTACCTACAGCACCATCTTCACCAACTCTACCTTGTTCACCAGCTGCACCTTGATTACCTACAGCTCCTTGATTACCTGCAGCTCCTTGTTGACCAATTGCTCCTTGGTTACCTGCAGCTCCTTGATTACCTATTGCACCGGTTGCTCCTTGTTTACCTATTGCACCTTGTGCTCCTTGTTTACCAATATCTCCAATTGCTCCTTGATTACCTACAGCACCTTGATTACCTATTGCACCGGTTGCTCCTTGTTCACCAATTGCTCCTTGATTACCTACAGCACCTTGTGCTCCTTGTTTACCAATATCTCCAATTGCTCCTTGGTTACCAACGGCTCCTTGATTACCTGCAGCACCTTGGTTACCTATTGCACCAGTTGCTCCTTGTTTACCTATTGCACCTTGTTTACCTATTTCACCTATTGCACCTTGGTTACCTATTGCTCCTTGATTACCTGCAGCTCCTTGATTACCAATTTCACCTTGTTCACCTATAGCACCTTGTTCACCAATTGCACCTTGATTACCTACAGCACCTTGTGCTCCTTGTTTACCAATATCTCCAATTGCTCCTTGGTTACCAACGGCTCCTTGATTACCTACAGCACCAGTTGCTCCTTGTTCACCAATTGCACCTTGATTACCTACAGCACCTTGTGCTCCTTGTTTACCAATATCTCCAATTGCTCCTTGGTTACCTACAGCACCTTGATTACCATTAGCACCTTGATTACCTATTGCACCGGTTGCTCCTTGTTTACCTATTGCACCTTGTTTACCTATTTCACCTATTGCACCTTGATTACCTATTGCTCCTTGATTACCTACAGCACCTTGATTACCAATTTCACCTTGTTCACCTATAGCACCTTGATTACCTATTGCACCAGTTGCTCCTTGTTTACCTATTGCTCCTTGTTTACCAATATCTCCAATTGCTCCTTGGTTACCTGCAGCACCTTGATTACCTACAGCACCAGTTGCTCCTTGTTCACCAATTGCACCTTGATTACCTGCAGCTCCTTGATTACCAACTCTACCTTGTTCACCAGCTGCTCCTTGGTTACCTACAGCACCTTGATTACCTATTGCACCGGTTGCTCCTTGTTTACCTATTGCACCCTGTTTACCAATATCTCCAATTGCTCCTTGGTTACCTACAGCACCTTGATTACCTATTGCACCAGTTGCTCCTTGATTACCAATTTCACCTTGTTCACCTATAGCACCTTGATTACCTATTGCACCGGTTGCTCCTTGTTTACCTATTGCTCCTTGTTTACCTATTTCACCTATTGCACCTTGATTACCTACAGCACCTTGT
>Ga0115572_10000088_pt1 | contig 73824 bp, 84 predicted proteins | sample COGITO_mtgs_1206_FD_88681 | JGI IMG/M metagenome (GOLD analysis project Ga0115572, IMG submission 88681) | Pelagic marine microbial communities from North Sea - COGITO_mtgs_120607 | ecosystem: Environmental > Aquatic > Marine > Epipelagic | place: Germany:Helgoland, sampling site Kabeltonne... | reverse complement strand
ATCGGCGAAAGAGATTTTGACCATCCTGAGAAAAAAAAAAGCTGGCGGCGGCTGAACTTTTCTATTCGCGAAAGAGATTTTTTCTATCGGCGAAAGAGATTTTGACCATCCTGAGAAAAAAAAAAGCTGGCGGCGGCTGAACTTTTCTATTCGCGAAAGAGATTTTTTCTATTCGCGATAGCTATCGCCGATAGAGATTTTGGACAATCTTGAGAAAAAAAAAATCTGGTGGCGGCTGAACTTTTCTATTCGCGAAAGCGAACCTACGGTTCGATTCGTGAAAGAACTTTTGACCATCCTGAGAAAAAAAAAATCTGGTGGCGGCTGAACTTTTCTATTCGCGAAAGAGATTCCTATTACTGATAAGAATCGACCTATTTCAAATAGAATTCCATTACACGACACTATGAACCTCACCATGACCCACTACCAGACCCTCGCCAACACCATACCGACACGTCTTGACCTTGCGACGGGCGTCCGGGTGGTAAAATGCGTTCCGACGACCAGCGGCGTTCGAATCACGTTGTGCAACGACACCCAAGGGACTTCGTCGTCCTTCGAGTACGTGTCCAGGGGTACAGACCCAAAGGTGGACGAGACCACTCTCGGTACCATGGTCGCCCTCACCCAACTGGTCCTGACAGACCCACTGCTTTGCGCCGGCGTTAGACGCCATGGCGTGTCTGTAGACAAGGACGGAATGGTCACCAAGGCCTATGTAGACTTTCGCGGGCACCGCGTGGACCTTTTGAGCCCGCGATTCCTCGTGGACGGCCATTTTCAGGGCCACCGTGTCATTCACGAAATCATTCGCAAAGTCGAAACCGCTTCATCTGGCCGACCAGTCTGTCATATCTCGTTCATGCCCATCGATGGCACCATCGCCTTTTTACCACAAGAGACCACGGCCGCGGGCAACAAGCGCCTCTACGCCGAAGAAAACATACGCAAGTGGGTCCTGCAACGCGGCACGGCGCCTTTCACGCGCGAAAACGTCTCGGTCGGCGATATCAAAGTGTATGGCATTGCTGCAGTCCCATTGGGGGAGCAGCCGCGTCTTCCGGCGTGTAAGAGCGTCTTGGACACTGAGATGAAAGAAGCGGCGTCTCCACCGGCCAAGGGGAGCGAGCCCGCGCCACCGTCGACCATTCGCGTGACGATAGTGGCAGATAGGTCCGGGTCGATGGGGAGCATGTATGCATCGGCCAAGGAGGGCGTACAGCAGATGCTCAAGACACATGCGGCCTCTGGAGTGCGCACGCTGATTACGATGACGTCCTTTGACAACACACTGGAGCGCCACATGAGCGACGTCGACGCAACCACGCTCACGCTGCCTCTCCCCGAAGAGAAAATGGACGAAATCATGAAACCTCGCGGCGGCACGGCGCTCTACGACGCCATCTTCGAAACTGCGTCAGACTTGCTGCAAAGCGTCGGTGCGACTGAAAAGGGCATTCTCGCTGTCATTACGGACGGGTTTGACACAGGAAGTGACAAGAGAGCCCCGGAGGTGCAAGAATTGATGGAGCGCATACAGCGTGAAAAAAACATCGAGTGTATCTTTATGGCGGCCAACATTGGTGATGCTGCAGATATGGGTGCCACCATGGGATTTTCGCGGGACAGTTCTTTGACGTTTGCCTCGGACACTGCGGCGACCGCCTTTTCCTGCATGAACCAAAGTATGTTGCGTTCGGCTACGGGTGGACACTCGGCTTTCACGCGCTGGGAGCGCCAGTCCTCTGCGCCGTCAACGTACGAGACCGCGGCGGCCCCCAGAAATGCGCGCATCGCAACGGTCCTATAATATTTAGCATAAATTAAGAATATTCCTTTTGTATAATGTAGTATTGATATGGTGTATACAATTAAAGATGTCTGAAAAAACCACCGAAACAAAAACACAAGTGGATTTGTCGGCCATTTTTGCTGGCGATGTAGTGCATTTGAAGGTGAGTGGAGAAGACCAGTACGCAGAAGTGCTTAGTATCAACGATGACGGCAACATGGACGTGTCGTATATCAAGCCGACGGCCAAACAGGGCGGGCGCATCTGGGAATTTGCGGCTGACAATCAGTGGGAAACGGTGAGTCCGACGACCATCGTCAAACACGCCGCCGTTGGGGAATCGACACGTGACAATGTGCGCAACGCGTGGAAAGCCATTGGCTTTTACCCGGGCGGAGACGGCATTTCTTTTTGCCGTGTGTCAGATGAAGACAGCGTGATGTTGCCGCTGTACCAAGGAGACGAGAACGAGTCGGACGACGAAGACGACCCGGACGGTTTTGTGCCATCGGCGAACCCATCGATGCGTGGATACGCGGACGATGGGTTTGTAGTGCCCGACGACGAAGGTGACGATTTTACATTCGCCAACCCCGACGAACTCGAAGGCGAAGCCGCGGAGTTTGTACGCGACACACACAGAGCCGTGCACGACTTTGAGAAGTGGAACCCCACCGAGAAAAAGGCACGCGCCATCAAAAAATACATTGACGACATGTCCCAAAAAGCCTCCATCGAAGTCGACAACAAGCGCTTCACCGGCGGTAAATCCTCGATTTCCACCCAACAGCCACCGTTAGGCAAGAAACGTAAACGCTAAAATTCTTGGGCAAATGCCGCTATTTCATCTAGATGTTTGACAGTGTCGTCATGGCCACCGAGAAACGCACCGTCTAAGAACACCATGGGGAATGTGCGCGGTGTTTGTCCCGTGATACTGTCCACCAGTGCCAAAAAGGCGTCGCGGTCGACCTTTAAGAAAGTATCGCTCGGAATAATGAGCGAACCTTCTGGTAGTAACACTTTGACCTTTGTGCAATAGTTGCATTTTTCTTTCGTGTACATAGTATAGCCGGATGCCAATGGGCGTGGTATAGACATGGAGTATATAATCAAAAAATCTCGTTTAAATACGTCGTATGGAATGGTATATTTCATTACTATTGTGTCTGTTATTCTCTAGCATGGTCGTATTCACACTATGGCAGTGTTTTTTTGCGGCGTACCGGCGTCACCGCGACAAAAGTCTGCGGCGTTTTCAAGAACAGACCACACACCACACACTTGACGACATTATTGTACAATGTCACGGGCAGAAGGGGTCGAGCGACCTGTCATAAATTGCACCGACCAATACAACCCAATCACAAAACACATGACCAAATCATCATTGGCACCCGCGGCCTTGCCCGAATACGTCACCTTGGGTTTCGAATAGTCTTTACCACCGCGAGGAATGACCACCTTGCTGAACCCACCCAACTGCTTGCGAAACATCCGTTTGACGCGCGCCTCGCGTTCGTTGGCATCGCCAAACGGATTTGCACATACAAAACGGTCCGCATACCAAATGCCCTCGCCGGCAAAACGCTCCACCGCCATATTCGTGTACAGTTCTTTGCGCTTGTGCGTCGTAATAACACCCGGTTCGCCGTTCTCCATGAGCGCGCGGCAATTTGGCACATCTCGCAGCATGTGGGTCATGTGGGACGCCTCGTGGCCCAAATTTGATTCCGGAATAAAGATGATGTAGCCCGAACGGTACATGGCGCGGATAGCACGGACGTGGGCTTCGAGCAGCGTACGTATTTCACCGTGGCCCTTGACAGCGTGCGACTCGATGCCACACACCGCAAAGTTGTTCGAGTCCATGTACAACGTCACAATCGCCATTTGTGAATTGCCGCCACCGTTGGGGTCAACGGCAACGAAAATAAAAGACGGTGTGTTCTTGGGCGTGTACAGTGGACGTGACGTAAACACGTTGAGCCACTTGTCGTCAAAGACGCACGACGAATCGTTCGTTGTCACACCCATCGACTCGCGCAACATATCGGCAGAATTGTCACCATAAATTTGACGCACCATGTCTTGCTTGCCACCAGACTTCCACTTCGGTAACAAGTGCTTCATATGCGTACACTTTTCCGGTTGGCCGCCAGCTTTACAGTCGTCACACACCATCGACACCGAAATTTGATTAAATAACTTTTCACCCGCCATGTCGCGCATCTCAAACATCATTGAATAGAAATTGGACGAATCTTGTGGCGTACTAATGCAGATTAAGGCTGTCGTTTCTAATTCAAGCAATGGCACTATCACCTCGTGAAACATTTTGATGGGCATAAATGCCGCTTCTTCCAATAAAATAAGATCACCGCCGACACCACGTAACTTATCAGAACCGGACGGATACGACGCGACTTTGCGGACATCGTTAGTACCCTCACCGTAATAGTACAGAAATTCCCCCTTGCGCTTGCACTGTTTGTCGTGCTGCGTGCCCAAATCTTCGTCAATCAACTTGACAAATTCGTGAATCTTATCCAACATACTATCTGACGCACGTTTGCCCGTCGAAAAAATACACAACGATGCCTTCTCCACACTCAAAAAATATGCCGCCACAAACATGGCCACAGCAGTCGTTTTGCCGAAACGACGTGGCGTAAGGCAAAGTACTTGCTGTTTCAAGTTGGGCCATTCGTTGGTACGTTTTATTTTGTCCATGTCAATGTCAGGGTCGTCTTTATACAGATGCAGTGCAACGGCCTGTAAGAACGACTCGTGAAACTGCTTCTGCATCTCAGAACGGTCGTAGCCCTTGATATGGTCCAAATACATGCGAATTTTCGCCAGACGTATGTCACCGTAATTGCGGCTCTTCAGTTTCACTTGGTTGGTCAGTGTGTCGTAATGCGTCTTGGGTTTCAGAGACGTCAGCGACGCCAGAGCATCCTTTTGAAAATATTCATAGGCACCGACCATCAGTGGGCGATAGGACACGCGGCTGTACTCGATGCGGCGACGCTTGGGCTCCATTTGCTTTGAGATGGTCATTTATATACGCAGTTTTGCAAGCTTTTTTCCTCAGGATGGACCAAAAGTTCTTTCGCCGATAGCTATCGCGGAAAGAAAAGTTGAGCCGTCGCCGCGAGATTTTATTCACCGGTGTGCGTATTTAAATGTTCAGCAAATATACAAATGGGATGGATAGACACGGTGCTCAAGGTGTGTATTGCGTGCATGTTTGTCTCGACCTTTTGCGTACACTTTTACCTACACCAGCAGTTGCACCACTCGACCATGTTTGCACTCAACGACACGACACGCGTTCGTGCCTTTCGCCAAATGTATGGCAGCTATCCCAGCGGGGAACTGTGGTCGTTCGGACACTTTGCACATAAAAACGTCCGGTTCGCCAAGGGTGACTGGCGCACGGCGTTTCCAACGTTTGTCGGCTCGTCGCACGAAAAAATGCTGCTCGTGCAAATACCATTCCGCACCGCGAGCATCGGAAACCCCAAGACCGGCGCCGTCATAGAGTACAAGCGCGGAAACAAGACCATGGCCACCATGTGGACCCAGGACGTGGCCGAGCAATACATAGACCAAAACACCAGCTGGCGCACCTGGTGTCACAGAGAGAACATACCCATAGAAACAACATACATTTGATTTTACCTATATAAGGACTCTTCCCGCCCTACACAATGTACACGTACAAAGAGCAAACTTTTCTCTCCGGCTTGCATGCCATTGCCCTTGTCATCCATGGCATTTCCTCCGCCTTTTCCTTTCAAAAAGCCGCCGAACTGCCCGTGCTCCATGCAAACGTGACGCTCGCCGAGTACACGTACTCGGGTGGCCATCTGCACGTCGTGGAAGAGACTGTCGGTCCAACCCAGCAGCCCGTCCGCTGGGTCGCTTGGAACGAACTTATCACGTGCGTTGCACATTTCGTAGCCATCGTCATCTTTTGCGCCAATCGCGAGTGCTGCGGCATTGGGCCGCGCACTTGGGAGTCGGGACGCCGCTGGTTTTCGTACGCCATCACCGCCGGGCTGCTGCAAGTCGCCCTCCTCTTGAGTTTGCGACCCGCGTGCATGTTCGTTGTCGTGTTTCTGCTCGTCACCAACGCCGTCACGCAAATATTGGGTGGGTTTATGGTCGACCAAGAGCCGACACCGAGCATTCGCGGCGCCTATTTGGCGCTGAGCTCGCTGCTCTTTTTGGCGGGCGCGTTTGCCGTGGGGACGGCAAGTTTGCGCGTCACGGGCCTTGCGTTGGAGCCGCTGGTCTTTTCCTACGGTGGACTCATTGCGATATACGGCATCTTTTACGTGTCTTTTGCCGTGGCACAGATGGCGCGCCAGTGCGACCGCTCGTGCAGGTGCATTGATAACCGAGAGCGGTGTTGCGACACGTTCAACGCCGACGCAGTCTTTGCCCTCTTGTCCGTCACGTCCAAAGTCGTGCTGTCGTGGACGCTTATTTCCATCGTGTCGGTGGCCGCCCAAGAGACTTCTGACTTCACATCCGAGATAGACTGGCGCGCGGTGCAGATATTCTTACTCGTGGCGTCGCTGCTGGCGATTGCGGGAGGGTTGTGGGTCAATGCGCGCGTCTTTCGCGGGGAAGAAACCAACGCAATACAATACAAGCATGTACAGACAAACGGACTCTATTTTTAAAGTTTTAATTCACACATACTGCTTGTCACTGCGGCAGCGGCGCGTGCGGCGTCTTCTTTCTTGACGATATCCGGCATGGGCACCACCGTTGAGCGCGGGGCAATCGCCGGGACTATTTCTGGGGTATTCGCAGGGACCAAATCTGGTGTTGTCATTGGGATAGGCGCCGGCTTGGGTACGAGCTCCGGCGTTTTTATCGGCACGGACGATTTTGGCGGTGGCTTTTCGACGGCGGCGACCGCCGGAACCAACTCTGGAAGGGGCGTTTCTTCTTCGATTTCCTCATCCACAGTCGGCGTCTCTACCGGAGCGGGCGGTGGTTTTTCTTCCACAACAGGTCCAGTGGGTTCCTCCTCCTCGATTTCCTCAGCCACTGTCTCTGTCGGACGTGGTTTTCCACGTTTGGTCTCTCCAGCCGTGTCTAGTATCTTTACAGCCTGCAGGGTGCCGTCGTCATCCAAGACCCATTCAATGCGCTGATTTCGAATGGAAAAATACGTCTCTGGGTCCATGAGCACCCACTTTGGTTTCGAAAGTCCAACCCACTTTTCCACACCCGTGGGGTCGGTTTTATGGGTCGAAAACACATGGTACTCTCGTCCTTGGTGCTGGGCAAAACGCTTATCGATATCCATGGTGTTTTGAACAGTGGACATGTTATTTAATTACGAATGTAATGGCCTTATAGTTCTTTTTTTACTACACGACTATGGATTTTTAGATGCTTTGACGTAAGTCGAGACTATCCTCCAACTCGGGCACGGCGGCCACGACGTCCGTCCAAAAGCGCCAGTGTCCATTCATCGGGCCGCCGTGGTACGGAATCGGCACCAACTGTTTTCGAGAGGCAACGCCACGCGCCTGGTATACTTTAACCATAAATGTGTGTTTCAAATTGCGTTTTTGGCGACATGAAATACAAAGACGCACGCCAAAGACGTTCGCGACGGTCGGGTGGCCGCACGCGCGACACTGCCACGAGCCGCCAGACATGACGGCGTCGGCCGCCGCTTTCCAGGTCAGTTGGTCGTCGTCGTTGCGCTTGCGCTTGGTGCGGCCGAGCACTTGACGGCAAAAAAACTGCCAGTACGTGTCGCTCGCGCCCGATAAAGAGCGGTACGTGTACAGCCACAGGCGGTTTCTCCAGCTGTGGGGACGGTAGCTGTCGAAGCGCCGCAGCCCAGCGGTGAGCCAGGTGCGCGATACGGTGGTGACGGCGTCGCGAAAGGGTAAAAACGATTGTATGGCATAAACGCAGTCAAAAGGCAGCATGTAGCTACGCGTGGAAACCATTCTATCACAGATAGGAAACAACTATTTAAAGGATTATATTTAATATATGATTATGCGACGACGTTTGTCGCGGCGTTACATAGAAAACGAGCGGGCCAAACAACGCAGAAGACTCTGTTTGCGATATGTGTTTTTTATCGTCATGAGGTTGTCTGTGGTGTGGCGCGTGGCGCAATTCCTATGGCCCTACGTCGGCCGATTGTTTTCACGTCACTAACACGTGCACTGTGAGAGCAATGCAGAGCAGGAAGCAGACGTGCCAGATGCACAATCGCGCTGGAGCTGGTCAACATCCACGGGGTCAACATTCGCGTCATCGTCCCATAAGGGGCTCAACGAATTGTCTTCTTGTCCGCCAAATTCGTCTTGCCATACGATTTCATAGTTGGTGCCGGTGTCGCTTTTCTGGAATACGCGCACGTAGTCGATTTCCATCGCGCTTTGTTCAAAACTACTAGAGATGTCGGATGCAATCGCCACATTCAACAACAAAAATTGTGGGGCGTCGAACGGCCAAGTCTGGTCATTTTTGACGGTGGGGTTGTACGTGTAGTGTCTCTCTCCATCCACGGCAAAGATTATACGGTCTGCGTCCCAGTCCATGCTGTAAGTATGAAAATCAGTCGATACAGTGTCTATATGTTGCCCACCGTGGTTGATGGTACCGCCATAGGACGACGGCGTGTGCAGAGCGCTCTGTACGAAATTCTGGTTGGTACCCCAGTGCTCCATAATGTCAATTTCGCCGCATTCGGGCCATCCAGTGGTGCCGAAATCCTGGGTTTGCCAGTACGCCCGGCTTCGTTAATGTTTTTGCCTAATGTCCAAATGGCGGGCCATGTGCCTCTGCGTGGCTATTTATACTGCGATTTTATCGTGTCTTCTATCGCCGTAAAGGGGCCGCCGAGGGTACTTAAAGCGACGCGAGATTATCTCTGGTGTGGCGCGTGGCGCAATTTATATGGCCCTACGTCTGTGTCTATTTCCGATAGAACAATGGCTACCACCCTCATGACAGTTGTTGCGGCCGATGACATGTGTGCCGTGTTTGACCCCAACGAATTGCCGGACGACTGTCCTGGCGTTCTCAAACGATTCCTGGGCCTGAGCACGTGCGATGGGAGTGGCATTTGGACCGCGCCGTCCACCGACGAACTCGGCCGTCTGACCTTTCTAAAAGGCTTTGGCATTTCGCGCGACGATTTTGTGGCGTGCCTGTCTTTTATGCGCTCCGGGTATGTTCAATCGCTGTCGAAGCTGGTTCTTACGTTTGATATTCTGGGCGGCTACGCGCGCCTGGACGCGCACGTAGAAGACGTTCAGGCGCGCGCAGCCCGGCGAGAAGCCGACGAGCTCAAACGCCGCCAAAACCCACACAATCGCTTCGATGACGTGGATGAGCTATTTGAGTGGCGTGTTGCATCTGTATTAAATCCACCGCCCGAGGAGTGGGACATTATATCCCGGGCTTCCGGTGAGACCTTCTGGTGGTGGCGCCGTAAACGGGCCACTGAGGGTACTTAAAGCGACGCGAAGCCGACAAAATGTTGCGTCGCAATATTCGCACCACTCGCATTCGACGTCTCTTGGACAGAGAACGCGCCAAGGAGCGAGAAAGACAGCGCGTCTACCACAATAACTTTCCCGTCAATACGGAACGCTTAACGAAGTGGCACGCGCGTCACAAGCCCTCCTGGCCCTTTCTTCTGTAGCGGGCGTTCTTTTTTGATGGTTTCGCGGACGCAATCTCGCACGCAATAGGTGTGCACAAAAGGTGGTTTGAACACCCACTTGTAGGCGTTGCATTTCTGGCGACATTCGTCGCGGTACAATTCTAGCAGGGCTTTCGACGGCTTCATTCGTGACTGCGGGCCAACTTATATAGCAGAATATAAAAGCCTGGTTCATACACGCAAAAGATGGAATGTGCACAAGACGTCAAGCGGGCCGTGTTCAAGAGTGGAGCGCGTATTTCGTAGACGTCGGCAAACGCTACAAAGGCACGTTCCGGACGCGCGAAGAGGCCGAAAAGGAGGTACGTAAAATACTTCAAGAACGCTGCGTAGAAATAAAACGTGTTTGTATTAAATAAATGCTGTAATATCAATGCCTTTGAGTCCGGCGGCCACGACGTATCCGTGCCCGAATGGGTGTGTCACGTCGTTCATCTTGCTCTTGAGGAGCTCCAGCGTCACCTCATGGCAGCTGACGCCCCCTCCGGGCGTGCGAGGGCCGTCAAAGTCCATGACGACGACGTCTTCACCGCGCTCGACGCGCGCGCGCAGCTCTGAAAAACTAGAGGTCTTGCGCATCAGGGCATCGTATTCGGGCACGTAGACCTCCTTTCTTGAGGTGATATAGTCGCGTTCGACGCCGTCATAGTTCGAGTGGAGCACGCGCTTGCCTTTTCCCGGCGGGTAGCGTCGTTTTCCTTTCGTTTGGCGACGCCACCAGTCCTGGGACTTGTCGAAAGGGATGCCCTCCCAAACCTTGCCTCCCTGCCAATAATTTTCAAAGCAGTGGTGCCCCTTGTAGTTGGACTCGGACATCGGCGAGAAGTCTTGGCGCGTTCGGGACGATTTGGACTGCGCGGAGGTCACATTGACAAGTAGAGCACCGTCCGGTCGTTTTGCCCATGCCCCGCGCATGTTCATCGACCCAATGAAGACTTTACCGACGGTGCGGCTCTTTTTTGTAGGACGCTGCATCGGAAATGAATGGTTCTGAGAATTTTCCGAGTTCTATTCAAATTAGAACTCGGGTTCAGAAAAAAAAAAGTATAAAAAGGGCAACTTCAAAATAAAAGATGATTTCGTTTTTGTTTGTCATGCTGATGGGGTTTGCTCGTGGCGATTTTGCGGTCATTGGCGACTGGGGACGCGGCGGTACGGCCGGTCAGCGGCGTGTCGCCGAGGCGCTTCGACGCGAGGCGCCGGATTTTGTGGTGAGCACGGGGGACAATTTTTATTCCGTGGGCATCGAGAGCGCCAACGAGGGTCGAACGCACGAGTGGGTCGACGTGTACAATGCATCTGTGCCGTGGTACGTATGCCTCGGCAACCACGACTATCTTGGCAACGCAGCCGCCCAGGTGGACATGACGCGCGTGTACAACCACTGGTACATGCCCGACCGTTTTTACAACGTGCGCCACGGCGACGTCGAATTGTTTGTGATGGACACGACTCCGTGGGAACCCGTCAACTATGTGGTACGTCACTTTGGCAGTCGCGTGCGCCACTGGGAAGACTTGGACGCGCAAATGCTTCGCGTCCCGGAGCAGACCGCGTGGTTAACGTCGGCGTTGGCCGCCTCGACGGCGCCACGCAAGTTTATCGTGGGACACCATCCACTGTGGACGTACGGATGGCATGCCAATGCCCCCGCGGCCATGAGAGACGTCGTGACGCGTCTGATGCGCGAGCACGGCGTCGAGGCGTACTTGTGCGGCCACGACCACAATTTGCAGCACATTGTGTCGGACGAGGGTGTGGAGCAGTACTTGTCGGGGGCGGGCGCGTCTCGCTATCCGCTGCGCAAAAAGGTCGACGACCGTTTGCGATTTGCGTTGGCAGAGCGTGGGTTTTTGATGGTAAGAGACGACGGTACCTACGATTTTATCGGAGAAAACGGTGCAACATTATCCTAAAACGTATGTACGAATCTTGGGACGTTTTTTGCGCCTACCTGGGGGCGGCCCACCACACTGCTTCGTTTCTAAAATCTGCACTGTGACGCCCCTTTTCAGCACATATTCAGAGTATCCGTCCTTTGCAAACATGAACACACCGTTGCAGTCTGGGAGTTTGGTAAAAACGGCGTTGTAGAACTGGTTATCCAAATCGGAGTCGTCGGAGGCTGTCTTTCGCAGCCAGTGGTCAAAATCAGCACCAAACACGCGCGAGTCAGGCGCGTCTTCTTTAGGTAATGACCTCAAATCGACAATGTTAGAAGGACATGGAATTTTCCACTTGAATCTGCCATGCCTTTCCACCATGAGTCGTTCGAACGTCGGTCCGTGAGATGCAGGGTCGAATGCATAAAAATATGTCATCTTTTCCAATGTGTAATCGCCTGGCGCGCGGTTATGGCGGGAATAGTGATACAGAATGCTTGCTTCGCCCGGCCCGATGGAATTGTCACGTGTACGGCGTCGTTGCATCTGCGCGTCGTGGTCGTCGACGTTTTGAAAGTTTGGGAGGGCCATGTTTTTACAGCGGGTGGGACTTATATAGGTGTGTAATTAAATTAAATGGTCTTTTATGATGGTAATATGTTTTTGACAGTTTCTGACGTACACGGCCATGCACGCAAAGACGATGACGACAAAGGCCAGCATGACGATGAAACGACTGGTGATTTTGGCATTGGTCATGTCGCTGTGCGACTCCATCTTCTTGCTAAACGTGTCGTGTGACTCTGTGAACATGCGCTGACCCTGTCTGACGCGACTTTCCATGCGAAAGCTGTCGTGCGACAAATCCATGACTGTCTTCTCCATCTCGGCGACACGCCGTTCCAATTGCTTGAGTGTGTCTACATTGACGCCTTGTTTTCTGTAGAGGCGTGGTTCGGTGAATTTCACGGCCACGATGTCCTGTTGCAGGCCAGAATGCGAACTGGCGCGTAGTTTCAAGTGTGTACGATTCACGTGTTGGCGCAGTTCCATGCGAAAGCAATTTCGAAATTGTGACGCTTTGTGGCCGGCATAATCGACGATGACAAAGGTCGTGTCGAGGTCAACCAGGGGTTCGAGCGAGACGCGCAGCCACATGGGCTTGCTTTTTGTGTGTGCAAAGACTCCCATACATTTGCGTTGCTCGGACGTGATGCGATTGTTGTGAATGTCCACGTCGAATATTTTTTCGTTGGAATCCGTGTCGTACAAGGAGATGCCGAGTATGGAATCCTTTCGACTTGTGCGGCGCGCCGCGTAGGTCCTGTCAAATTGAATAAACGTCGTGTTGGGAACTGCAAACGACTGTTGCGACCAATCGCACCGGCTCTCGACGATGCCTGACTTGGAGGGCGTCATGCGAATACGGTCGGGCAGCACGGCGGCTGGCGACTCGCAACGTATGCCGTCAAAGGCGGCCTGTGTGGCCACGAGAGACAAGAACATGCATAGACATCGGAACAACATAGTAAGTGAAAACACACTATCATTTATATTCAATACTGTAAATCCTACATGACTACACAGCTTTCTCTTGACGATTTTACTGACGTGAGATTGAGGGCATGAGACTGACCATCGAGCCGTGTCGACACGTTAAACTCGGTTGTATTTGCACTCGGCACCGTGCCTGTGATACGCGCGTGGAGCACGTTTTGTTCAGTCCTGGGGATGCTCCCGCCCTCGTGCGTCTTTTCTGTGAGCAGCAAACACGTAGATGGGTTGTTCCGTGAGACGCGAATCGCGCGTACTTCGAGAGGCTGGGCGCCTTGTTCGTCTTCTCCTTCGTAATGTATGGTCCCTCCTTGGAGGACTTGCCAGTGGTCGTGCGTCTTGATGGCAGACATATTTTTGTGGATGTGTGACGCTTATATAGTTCTAGGTCTTGTTTGGCGCCGATGGTTGAGAAGCGATTGTGGGGGTTTGGTCCAACGGCGGGCCCAGAGCCGAGCCCACCATGGCCAGCACACAAAGGTATGATATCCGCTATCAGATTCCCGGCAACTCTGTCGCTCACAGTGCTCTGGGCTCGAAAAATAGTCGCGATGAACGCCACACCACATGCACCTCATGTGGATGCTTGGGAAGAGCGTGTTTAAATACTGGTGCTTGCATTATACAGGGCACGCCGACGACGTTTGGGCGCCGGGTGATTGTAGCGGTAAAAGCTCTGGTCGGCCAGCGTGCGAACGGACCCCTTGGCCGTCCACTCGTACGCCGTAAAATTCGACGGTGGCCCTCGGAACATTTTAATGTGAAACCCCTTTTCCGACGTGTGAATGCACTTGTCAAACTCGCCCTGCGTCGGTTCCGGGCCTTTAATCTCAATAAACGTCGACGACTCCGGCAGCCAAAAGTCCGGCGTGTACTCTTGTTCGCGCGACAGACGAATCGTCGCCGGCTCGTACACGGCACGAATGCCGGCGTCCGAAAAGGCCTTTTCCCACTGTTGCTCGAGGCGCGAACGCATCCCGCCGTGGTCATCCGTGCGAAACAGCTCCATGTCGCCATCGTCGACGTACTCGAGCTGAAACACGCGCCTCGATTTGCCTCCCGTGCAACGATAGCGGCCCCAGTAGTAGGTGTCCGGGCCGCAGCCGAAGGACAACACATGGATGGGGTCTCCTTTGTACACGAGCGCGTTGTCGCAGCGCGTGCGGGGGTTGATGGACACGACGGCGTTTTGTACGCCGACCGTGTTGTGCCAGGTGCGATTGTTGGTATTGAATTTAATCGAAAAGGCGACGCCCTCGCGGACATCGATGCATTTCTTCGAAGCGTGGAGGTGTTGTTTGGCGGCGTGGGGTAGAGTAATCGGACGTTGCATTTTTGGTGGTTTTACGTAGACACTACACTTTTTAAAAAGAATATGCGCATCATTTATGTTTGTTTTTTAAGACAATTTGCGGCGAGATACCCATGGCCATGAGTTCCTGGCACAACAGTTTGCCGGCATACGGCATGGCCACTTTAAACACGTCTTTGGAGTGACATTTGTGGCAAAAATCGTCCCCGTTAGGGGCTTTGACGACCGTACCTATTATGCCGCAGTGTTCACAGAGTGGCGCGTCGTACGCGTCTGAAGATACCATCATGCGCTCGTGCAGCACCGCACTAGCACCGTGAGACACGCCACAGTCGCGCTCCATCTCTCCCCAACGTAATCCACCGCCGTTGGCGCGCCCCTCGGTCGGTTGGCGCGTAAGCCCGACGATTTTCCCCTTGGACCGTGCATGCATTTTGTCGTCCACCATGTGCTTTAGTCTCTGGTAATATGTAGGTCCAATAAACACCCTTCCTTTCAGTCGTTTGCCGGTGTACGGGTGATACATGACCTCCTTGCCGTCCTCGGAGAACCCGGCGCGCTTCAACATGGCGCTGATTTCTTCCACTGGCTTGTGCGAAAAGGCTGTGGCGTCGACACGTTGTCCCGTCAATGCCGCGACTTTTGACGCCAGACACTCCATCACATGGCCGATAGTCATTCGCGACGGAATAGCGTGGGGATTGACGATAATATCCGGGACGATGCCCTCCGCAGTGAACGGGAGGTCTTCCTGGTTGTAAAGCATGCCAATCGTGCCCTTTTGGCCGTGGCGCGATGAAAATTTGTCACCGATTTTGGGAATGCGCGTCTCTCGAATGCGCGTTTTGACGGTTTGGCCACCGGAGGCGTTCTGGAACATGATGGTCGAGTCGGCGACGCCTTTGGCCTTTTTGTTTTTGACGAGCGTGGGTATTTTCTGCCCAGCGGAGACACTGCAAAAGACGGCGTCGCCTTTTTCGATGGTGGTATTGGGTGCCGGAAGGCCGTCGATATCTAATTTGTCGGTCGTGTTGCCGTATGTCTGTTGTTTTTTAAATTCTTTTTTTCTAGTGTTGCGCGTGGACGAGTTGGACGCCCTGTACGTGCGATAGGTCGTCGAGCGCCCAAATCCGCGGTCTACGGCTGCTTTGTTGAAGAGCAGTGAGTCTTCCTGATTGTATCCTCCAAAGCAGCAGATGGCCACGATGGCATTGCCACCGGCGGCCAGGTCGTCGCCACAGAGTGCTTTGGCCACCGATGTTGTTGCGAGCGGTTTTTGTGGGTAATGTAGAATGTGCCCATTGGTATCGAAGCGCGCTGCGAAATTGGACGCGTAGACGCCCATGGCTTGCTTGCCCATCGCTGCCTGGTAGGTATTTCTGGGGGACTGGTTGTGGTCGGGATACGGTATGGTCGATGCCAGAGTTCCGAGAATTAATGCCGGGTCTAGTTCGCAATGTGTATTGTCCGGTTGGAGCTCGGCCGGCGTGAGCGCAATGAGGGCATGTTCTTGTTCGTATATGGATAGGTTTTCAATCACGCCGAGTGAAAATAAATCGTCCCAGCGCAAACGTCCACCAATTAAATCCTGCTTTTGGGTCTCTGTAATCGCCAGCCGCCCGTCGCGTACGACATAGACGGGCCTTGACAAACGGCCCGCATCCGACCAAATATGCACGTGCGACTCGTCAACCGCCACGCACGTATCGGAAGAAACCGTACGGGACCGCCGCGCCTCGCGGAGTGCGGAGGCACACTCGTGAAGATGTTGTGTGAATCCGACCGGTGCTCCGTTGTGGAACACGATATGTGCCCCAGAGGCCGACAAAAAGGGCTTTAAACGCTCCTGAATGGGTGCCTGTTCGCACCGGGTCGTAATGTACGCAGACAACGCCAATTGTTTCACCAAGCCACAGGGTCCACCTTCGGGCGTTTCGCTGGGACAGAGATATCCCCACTGGTTGCCGTACAAGAGACGCGGTGCGATGATTTTTTGCGTGCTGTCGATGCCGGTGTCCACGCGCCGCAGCTGTGAAATGCACGAAATGTACGTGTTGCGGTTGAGCATTTGTGAAACGCCGACCCGTCCTGCGTACGAAGACGACTTTATCTTCCAATTTCCGGTAGCGAGGGCGTATTTGATACCGTCCGTGATATGCTGCGGCTGAATCAGACGCTCGGGCCGTATGGGTTTGTTTTTATCGGCGAGGGCCTGTGCATCTCGCCGCACGTTGCCGAGCATTTGGAAAAACAGGTGCGAGAACAACGTGCCAAGCATGGCACCCGCGGTATCCAGACGTTTCGCACGCACGTGGTCGCGGTCGTGGTAATCATTGTCACCGGGACCCTTGTCGGCTTTGAGACATCGGATGTATTCGGCCCATTGGAGACACATCTGCAAACACTTCATCGAGTAGTCTTGACCAATGTGTGGATACACGACTTCGTTCAGAAAGCGGTCGACGTCCTCCATGTATTCGCCGAGCCATTGCAGTGCCGTTTCTTGCGTCGTCGCCACAGAAGCGTCGCCGATGGTCTCAATTACATCCGTGGGGTCGATAAAACGGTGCAACATGTCTTCCGTGCCACCGAGGGCCCTATAAAGAATCAAGAGTGGTATTTCGGCATTGACGGTTGCAAATGTGGCACGGAACGGCGTGGAGCCGAATTTGCGCACGGTGATGCGAAAGGTACTGTTGCGATGTGTGGTGGGATTTTGTTCGGAATGAAAGATGCAGGCGCCCGGTCCGAAACAAAAAATCATATTGGGCGAGATTCTCTCTTGGACCACCAGTGTTTTTTCTCGCCCATTGACGATAAAGTACCCCCCAGGGTCGTGAGGGCACTCGTTGTGTTTGTAGTTATCGGTGGAGGACATGACACATAAGCTGGACCGCACCATGACCGGCATGCGCGCCAAGTATATTTTTTGTTTGATTTTGGACGTCGTGTGGCCTGAAGTATCGGTGTAGGTGTGATGTACGTCCACGTACATGGGCACCGAGTACATAAAATCACGCACGCGTGCTTCCATCGGTGTGATTTTGCGAATGTTGTTGTCCTTTTCGATGACCGATGGGATGCCGTACGTGACATTATTAAGCGTAATCGTGTGCGTCCCACCTGAAAAAAGCTGCGGCGTCACAGTAATCGGCCGATGTCCGTCGACGACTCCATGCACAATACGCGACACAAAGTCATCGTAAGAATGCAACGCCTGGCGTGTCAGCGACACATCACGGAACAAACAGTCGACAACTGTCTTCGTCATCTTTTAACACAATACAATACCCTTACTTTATATTAAACATATGATTTTTATATGATTTCCAATGGTCCGTGTGACTGTGTATGTTTAGATGTGCCATAGGGCCCCTGGTTTTTGCGCGTATATTTGTATATCACCCAGTCTATACAGTGTGTGAACGAGCAACACATTGACCGCTCCCATTGTAGCCATGTGTGGCCTTCTTGCTGAGTACGTCCGATAAGCACGACACCTCGGACGGCCACGACTTCGACTGTCGGGTCCAATGACGGGTGGTTGGACCAGCGTTCGCGCCCCTTCGAAGCCAACTCGCGATATAGACGACCACTGTCTTTTAAAACGACGAATGCCCCTTGGCGTATGTCGTTGTCGTCAAAGTTTTTCGAGGTGTGTGCCCGCAGCGTTGCAACCGGGTCCATACATGTGTTTTCAATCGGCGACTTTTATAGCGCACATTGATGAGGGTAGGGGTTGCCGTCAAACCCGTGGGCGCCGACCCGATGAAGAGCGGACTTGCGTCCGGGAATTGGTGATGGGACCGTGGCGTCACCGTACCAAATGACATAGGCACCGTACGCATACCCTAGCCAAATGCGGTCGAGGTGGTCTTCGTACACGCGCGTTGGTGGCCCGCCATTGTGACAGGTCCACTCTGCGACGCGCCATTTGTGTGTCGCGTTGTTGTACAATCGTTCGCCATCCGGCAGTTTGAGACTATTTTCCCAGTACCGTACGCCAACCTGGTCCAACCACAACCCTAGTGTGACGTCAAATCCTTCTTTGCGCAGCACGCGCGGTGCGGACCACGGGTGTACGTGCACGAGGCCGTCACAATGGGTGTGCACGCCCGCGTGCGGCCATAATTTCGTGTAGGCGATATCTCCGGGTAGGGTGCACGCGTCGGATTTGTGTTCGTAGGGTTCGTATTCGATGGGGTCGCGGTCGTGCTCGGCTTGGACGCGCGGGCGTCCATTGACCCAAATACTGGCGTCCATGTGGATATGGTCACCCACAAGTGGGCGTACGGCGGTTTCCCACCGTGTAGACAGCGGCCAATCCCAAAACAGGTGTGATGTCGTCGGTGTGACGGTGTAACGCCGTTCGCGCCCCGCGTATCCGATGAGTACGCCGTGTGACACTGGAATATTCCATCGTGACGCCATACGGCGAAAAACGCCACTCGTCAGCGCGGACGGCATGGCCCAGTCGTGCCGTCCTATGGGAATAACGAAACACCACAATGTCACGCCAAAAAACGCCACGGAGCAAGCGCAAATCAGCCAGCGCATATTTGAGACGGTGGACGGTACTTAAATAGCGCGTGTACTATTCCAAATGGGTGCCAACTTATCACGAACCTGGTACATTTACTCGCGCGATGCCGACGACAAGTGGAGTGAGACCCCCGTGGCCTCGACGCTTGCCCGCGAAGACGACATAGAACACCACATTGGACGTTTCAAGCACGTTGTGTTTCAGATGGCGCTCAACCGCATGGCCGGTGTCCAAAAGGTGTATTTGTACCGCGGATGGCGCATCGCCAAGGCCCACCGTGACAACAACTGTTTGGTACTGGATTTTTCCAAGGACGAGTATGCAAACGCGTGGTGGGAGGCTGACGAGCAGGCCATTGACTCTGGAGGGACGTTTACGCGTACATTTGCGCACCAATGGTCCTATCGCGACGAGCCGGGCGGGCGTTTCATTCGTTATGATTTTCAGCCGAGGGATTGACAATGTTTTGTAGGTTGATGTCGCGCCGCCAGTACATGTTGGCGACCGGCATTTGCATGACGCTAAAGGGGAGTTCGTCTTCACACGCAATTTCAAGGTCGAGTTTGAGCTGGACGGATTGCACGGTGGACGGGCCATTCGATATCCGTTTTTTATTGTAGGAACCAAGGTCGCTTTTCGCGTAAATCGTCACCTCGTTCGTGTTGGAAATATCGAGGGACCAGATGCCGGATTTCATTTCCGCCCACGATACAGAGGGGTCCGACCAACGCATTTCAATGTGAAACGGTGCGTCAATATTAAAACGTGCGCTTTCCTCCGTTGACGCAGGCAAAGTCCACTCGACATGGCTGTGCGTTGGCCCGTACGTCACCAGTTGAAACCATTCTCGAAGCCACGAGCCAACGTCGGAGGCGTTCGACTCAATTGCGCCGCGCATATGTGCCGTACCCAGAGGCTGGACCCGCATCGACGCCGTAGATTTTGACGGGCATAACTTGATGTGAATCTCAAGGCCTGTACAATTGACAAAGGTGAGACGCGTGTTACAGTTCAGAATAGACATACATTTTCATGAAATAAAAGAGCTACTTAAATATTAATATTTGTGAAATTAAAGCTCGCGAATGGCAAGATAGTTCTTCATGTCCTCTACCGTCACCGTGTCCCGCTTGGCCACCGCCGCCACCATGTTGGCACCCTTAAACACGCGGGTAATTTCGTCTTCCGCGGCCTCCTGGAGCGCATCAATGGCATCCGCGTTAAATCGGAGACGGCTCGACGACATATCCATGGCAAACTGCTGTACACAACGCTTGAATGTCGTCTGGGGCAAAAGGTGCGTCTGCTGTTCCTGCAGCTGTGTTACCTCGCGCTGAAAACGGCGCTCCTTTCGAGTCATCTTCGGCACAGATGTGGATTTTTTACTAACTGTGAGATTTACGTTTGTTGTTGAGGCAGCAGACATGTTTGGTATTTTATTTCTACCCTTTATACCACCATTTCGTTGTTTTGTTGGATTATGTACAACATGTTCTCCTAGGAGGCTCTTTGACAGATATTTCGAGTATTGGAGCAACCGGCTCGTGAGGAAGTTGCATTTTTTGGACAACGTGTTGAAGGCATGATTTTATGTGTCGTTCGAAGGAATTGTCTTTGACCGTAGTCGTCCCCGTGCAAAGGTGCCAGTCCTTGTCTTTGAACTGGGCCAGTGCCTCATTCACGCTTACCGGAGGGACGGTTTTGTACAAATCGGTTTTGTTACCCAGCACACAAATGACAAATGGCCGAATGTCCAAATCGTCGACGTAGGCCACCCATTTGCGGATATCCGAGATGGGCCGACGACTCCCGACGTCATAGATGACGAACACGACGGCACTATCTCGCAGATAGGACGACGTTAAACTCTGAAAACGGTCCGTGCCAGCCGTATCCCACAGGCTTAAATGAATGCCATGGCCCAAGACATTACACGTCCGAGTAAAAAAATCAACACCGACGGTCGACTTGACACTCTTCAGGGGGAGACCTAAATATTGTGAAATAAGAGACGTTTTTCCGACACCGAATTCACCCACGACACTACATTTCACACGGTGTACAGATAACATAAACACACATCTATATTTGGTAGTTTATACTCGTTGTTTCCAAGTCTGCCACGCCGCCAGGACCGAATCCACGGCCCTATCCTCACGCACGATGATACGGGTCCAATATTCACAGTAGCGGAAACTATACAATTTTGACTGGGCGCTGCGTTTCACACTAAAGGACCGAGAAGGTTGGCTACTGTCGTAAAAACGCAAGTTGTCCATCGGATGCCCGTCCGCCTTGCCGATAAACCCCACACAGTGCACGTCCAGAATAATCAAATCAGGGTCCAACGACGAGTCGATTTGCACCAACTGCTCCACCGTCGGTGTCACGTCCCACGGCTTGGCTCGCTTATGCGTGTCGGCCACCTTGTACAGGCGCCTCTCGTCGATACGCTGAATAATACCACGCGACCGTGCCGTCTTCGGGTGTTTCGAGTGGCGAATAAGGTCCAAAATTGTGTCGTCCAACTCGCAGAAACGGTCGATGCTTTCGATAGACTTTTCCAGCTCCAGGCCCGACCACTTCATCGCATCCGCCACCATGTAGTGAATCGCCGTCACCGCCGGGTGGCGATACACCGTCGTATGCAGACGGTAACGCGTTTGAAACAAGTTGTAAATGTCGTCATACACCTTGTGGTCGTAGCAAATCTCATCGTCAATCACGCGCGCGGCATTCAACATCCGCATCGTATCCGTGTCAAAACCACCCTGAGCCAAACCACACGCGCGCGTGTCGCGCTTCACGTATTCCATCTTATCCACATCCAAATGATTGTGATGGTTCGCAACGATGTGGTACAGGAATCCCGTCTGACCTTTAGACGGTGCAATCAGAGACTGCACGAACGCAATTTCCTCGGGAGAATAGTCAAACGACGACTCGTGCAACAGACGTTGCACCAACACCACAGAACGCTGCTCGTGCTGCGCCAACGGCGACGTCGAGCCCGACAAAAACGTATCGTCGAACAAGTGCGAGAAAGGACCGTGGCCCACATCATGCAACAACCCCGCCAGTTGAACCAACAGTATCTGGCGGTCCGTAATATTCAACTCGGGCTGCTGAGACTGTAAGCGTGACGCAAGATACCCTGCAAGATACGCAACCGAGATAGAGTGTGAGAAACGGTCGTGAGTAGCGCCCAGCCACACCCAATGGGCCGTTGCCAGCTGCTTGAGCCGGCGCAATCGTTGAAATAGGCGGGTGTTTACAATGTTGATAATTTCCGCGCGTAATTCATACTCGCGATGTACAGGGTCAAAAATAGTCGTAGGGTTTAATCGACGCCGTTTCGACATCTTTTACTACCTTACAACATCTCACATTAAACCAAACTCTTATGGGTCGCATATGACACATAGTGAACGTCACGCTTGGTCATAAACAAACACATGTCTTCCTTTGCTTGGAACGCCATAGACCTGGACGACGTGAGAGAACCCATGGAACTTTACGAGCGTGTCATTGCGGCGTACGCGGGTCCCACAGATACTACAGTCTCCGATATCATTGAAGACCTTGCCGGCGTCATTGTACACGGACAATGCGTCGCTCACAGGCGGGCGGCACATTTCATGTATTTGCTGACATTATATAGATGGCTGACCGGAGAAACGCCGGACGACGACTACACCGGACTCGCACAGCGCATCCGTAGTGCTTGGAATGATTTCAGACAACCGACGTCGTCTGCATCCGTGGCCGTAACCTTTTAGAGCATATTAAAAACACAACCTAACACGTCTTTGTTGCCATACACGCGTGTAGAACGTACGCAGCACATCCACGTAACAAACATCCCTTTTTTTTCTTCTAGTTTGCATTTCCCAACACTGGTCCGCCACTTTCCGACAGTTTTCCGCAGAGCACGGGCTGAACTCACGCCTTTCGAACGACCCCACGCTTCCTGGGCCTCGCGAACGTTTTGGAACGCCGAGCGGAATCGTTTGGCAACGTTTTCGCTCCGGACAATGGCACGGGTGTTTGCGGGGTAGGGGTCTCGCTTGCGTTTCATAGGTGGTGGTTGGAAACTTCTATATAGTTTAGTAGTTTTGATTGGTGCACACATCCCGTTTTTTCACTGGGTGGTCCTAAACTTCCATGAGGTTACGGGACTAGACTGGAAGGTTAGGGTTAGGGTTGTTAGGTTAGGGTTCAGGGTTGGCAAGTTAGGGTTCAGGGTTGGCAGGTTAGGGTTAGTTCTGTCCATTGGTGCGTTGGGACTTTGGAAGCCGTGCATGGTCGGATGTGACGGTAGAACAGCAGATGTGTCCGTCTGGTAAGAGCGTTGTGTGTCCGGTACGAGCGATGAACGGCTGGTACGACGCGTTTTGGGGTGGCAGGTAAGAGAAGTTACCCGCCATTCGAGGCTGGTAACACACCCTCGGCGACCGGTAACACATCACACATGGCCGGTAACACACAACAACCCTAACCTGCCAACCCTGAACCCTAACCTGCCAACCCTGAACCCTAACCATACACATTGGTTCCATAACCTTGACGTTAGTAAAAAAAACAGTATTTTCTCAGGGTGGCCTTTTTTTTTTTGTTCTCAAGATTGTCGGAAATCTCTATCGGCGATAGCTATCGCGAATAGAAAAAAGTTGGCGAATAGAAAAGTTCAACCGGTGTCAGCTTTTTTTTTGTTCTCAAGATTGTCGGAAATCTCTATCGGCGATAGCTATCGCGAATAGAAAAAAGTTCTTTCGCCGATAGAAATAATCTCTTTCGCGAATAGAAAAGTTCAGCCGGTGTCAGCTTTTTTTTTGTTCTCAAGATTGTCGGAAATCTCTATCGGCGATAGCTATCGCGAATAGAAAAAAGTTCTTTCGCCGATAGAAATAATCTCTTTCGCGAATAGAAAAGTTCAACCGTCACCAGTTTTTTTTTTTGTTCTCAAGATTGTCGGAAATCTCTATCGCGGGGAAATCGGACGCTACGTTTGACTTAATTTTACCCTATTTAATAGATATCCATATAAAAAGGACAATGGGTTTTCATCAATTCATACCTTCGGAATCTAAATCGAATAAAAAAATAAAAAAACGCGCAGAAACTTTACTCGAGGCGAGTCAGGCGGGCCACGTCGACGTGGTTAGGCAACTGCTGGCCGCAGGTGCAGATGTGAACCAGGCCTCCAATAATGGTGCCACGCCACTTCTCGTTGCGAGTCAGGCGGGCCACGTCGACGTGGTTAGGCAACTGCTGCTGCGAGAGGATGCGGATGTGAACCAGGCCATGAATAATGGTGCCACACCACTTTACATGGCGAGTCAGGAGGACCACGTCGACGTGGTTAGGCAACTGCTGGCCGCAGGCGCGGTTGTGAACCAGGCCATGAATAATGGTGCCACGCCACTTCTCGTTGCGAGTCAGCAGGGCCACGTCGACGTGGTTAGGCAACTGTTGGACGCAGGTTTTGCCTGGCACCAAATACATGGTTTTGCCCGGCACCAAATGATAAAGAACCAGGCCATGAATAATGGTGCCACACCACTTTACATGGCGAGTCAGGAGGGCCACGTCGACGTGGTTAGGCAACTGCTGGACGCAGGCGCGGGTGTGAACCTGGCCATGAATAATGGTTGCACGCCACTGTACATTGCGAGTCAGATGGGTCACGACACGGTGGTGGAAATGCTGCTGCGAGAGGATGCGGATGTGAACCAGGCCTCCAATAGTGGTGCCACGCCACTTCTCATTGCGACTCTACACGGCCACGTTGGGGTGGTTATAAAACTGTTGGACACCCATCGCATTGATGTGAACCTGGCCAAGAAGGACGGTTGCACGCCGCTTTTCATCGCGAGTCAGAACAACCGCATCGGTATGATTATTGGTCTGCTGGGCGAGAGTGTGAACGTGAACCAGGCCATGAATGATGGTTGCACGCCGCTTTTCATTGCGAGTCAGAAGGGCAACGACGAGGCGGTGAAAATACTGCTGGATTTTGATGCGGATGTGAACCAGGCCAGGCATGATGGTGTCACGCCACTTTTCATTGCAAGTCAGGCGGGCCACGTCGACGTGGTTAGGCAACTGCTGGCCGCAGGTGCAGATGTGAACCAGGCCAAGAACGATGGTGCCACGCCACTTTTCATTGCGAGTCAGGAGGGCCACGTCGACGTGGTTAGGCAACTGCTGCTGCGAGAGGATGCGGATGTGAACCAGGCCATGAATAATGGTGCCACGCCACTGTACATAGCGAGTCAGGAGGGCCACGTCGACGTGGTTAGGCAACTGCTGCTGCGAGAGGATGCGGATGTGAACCAGGCCAGGCATGATGGTGTCACGCCACTTTACATGGCGAGTCAGCAGGGTCACGTCGGCGTGGTTAGGCAACTGCTGCTGCGAGAGGATGCGGATGTGAACCAGGCCTCCAATAGTGGTTGCACGCCGCTTTACATGGCGAGTCAGGAGGGCCACGTCGACGTGGTTAGGCAACTGCTGCTGCGAGAGGATGCGGATGTGAACCAGGCCGATAATGATGGTTGCACGCCACTTTTCATCGCGAGTCAGCATCGACACCACGTCGACGTGGTTAGGCAACTGCTGGCCGCAGGTGCAGATGTGAACCTGGCCGAGAATAATGGTGCCACGCCACTTTTCATTGCGAGTCAGGAGGGCCACGTCGACGTGGTTAGGCAACTGCTGCTGCGAGAGGATGCGGATGTGAACCTGGCCGAGAATAATGGTGCCACGCCACTGTACATAGCGAGTCAGGAGGGCCACGTCGACGTGGTTAGGCAACTGCTGGCCGCAAGTGCGGATGTGAACCAGGCCTCCAATAGTGGTGCCACGCCACTTGGCATCGCGCGTTTATCGGGCCATGGCGAGGTGGTCAAGCTGCTGCTGGACGCAGTCGCAATAGCTAGTTATCGCCGATAGAGAACCGTAGGTTCGAAAAGTTCAGCTGCCGCAAGATTTTATTTTGGACGACTCATGATAAAAATATTTGGTATAAAAGTAGACATACCCAAACAAAAATATGGTCAAAGCTGCACACGATGCTATCAAGCGAGGCCATGCCTCCCATGCGCATATGAAATGTAACCACCCAGTGCGCGACGTGCACAACGGAAAACAGTACAAGGTAAAGGCTTGTGAAAATGGAAAGACACGTCTCGTGCGTTTCGGAGATGCCCATATGCGCAATAAATCATACATACCCGCTCGTAGAAAGGCATTTCGAGCACGTCACCACTGCGAACAGCACAAAAGCAAATTGACGGCAGGGTACTGGTCGTGCAAGTATTGGTAGAACCTATATAAATGTGTATTTTATTTACATATTATGTCTGAACGTGTAAAACGCGTCGCCTCTGATGCTCCTCCACCTCCTCAATTTTTACACTCGGTACTCGTATGGCTTGAACACAATGTCCGCCGACCTTTGGAAACGTCTGTGTTTGACAGGTGGATTGCGACACCCGCCAAAGAATACTACTTGACGGCGCGACGTCTATCCTAAATAGAATAAAGTCTCATACATAAGCATACAACTCGAGACTCGCCATGGCTACTGTCCCCCGTCTGGCGTGGTGCAACACCGAAGTATGGACGTGCCAGCAATGCGCCGGCGCGTACCAGGAAGCCGTAAATGAGCGACTGTAGCACCTCTGTTACGCATGTGGGTCGCGCGTCTAGTCGACGCGAACACATGGGATGTTGCTACATTGGCGAAACGGTAGATGGCCGTATGATGTTTTACACCTCGACAGGCGTACGACCCTCCGAGCCGGATGCGCGCTCAGTGGGGAAACTGTGGAAGTGCCACGAGCGTGCGAACACAGGGGATAACCCAACGGCGTTGTACACGTTTACAGAAGGACAGATGGCGACAAGTCGTATATAAAAGTCATGTTTTTTTTTTAAAAATAAAATGGGTTCTTATGTGAGTCGACGTCGTACATGGTATGATATAGACGATTGTTGCGGACGTTCTCCGCCGTGTTCTCCTTCTTCTTCTCGCTCTTCTTCTCCAGAAAAATGCGTAGTCTATTGTGCAAATATGGCGTGCTTCAACAGTGCCGAGGTCGAAAAAGTGGGCGACTGGTCTGTCGCACGCATCGGGGACAAGCGCGAGTTTCGTTTTTGCAGCAGTGCTTGTTGGAAACAGTGGTTAGAAATGCCCGCGTATATGGGCTCCTGGCACTCGCCCTTGTCACAGGTCTTATCCACGCCGTCGACCATTCCCAACGATTCCCCCGGGGCAAAACTCCCTGAAGACACTGGTAAAATGCCCCTTATTCACATCTAGCGATACGCCCCACACTTTGTACACTCATAGTGGCTGCGGTGGTCTCTATCCTCCCAGTCGCGCTCCCATTCGTGCTTGCATGTTTTCTGCATCGTCCTTTCTTTCTTGTCTATGGTTCTTTTCAGGGTCTCCATTTGTCTGCTTCGGGACCAGTAGTGTCGCCGCAGGTGTTTGAGCTCCTTTTTCGGCGCCATATGGACGTTGTCTGTTCTGTATCTGTGAAATTGCTGGGACAGTCCGTCGGCCAAACAATGTCTTTCCACATCGTGGTGCTCTAAAATTTGCACCATGCACCATTCGAGGCGGACGATGTCGGCCGTGGACGGTTCTTTTATGTTTCGAAACGCGTCTACGGCGGCCCATGCGTCCAAGACTGCATTCCGTGGCTTCTTAACCGGGCCGGTTGTGTCTGAGTCGGCCTGTGGGCGTGCCTTCCGTTTGGACATTGTGTGCACGTCGGGACAATATATATATATAGAAGAGTTTCTATTTGGATTAGGTTTATTTGTTTCTGGTATCATGACCATCGAGGATTGCGTGCGCTATCTAACACTCACAACCTTTGTCATAATGGCCACATCCATTATTTCTATTCTTTTTTCCTATATAAGACATTATTATTTTAATATAATGTCCAAAAAACGTTCAAGAGACCTCAACAAACAGATTGACGACGAAGAACGCAAGCGTCAAAAGGTACACCAGCGCGGAAAACGTAAAGTTTCTATTCTATTTGACGGGCGTGGTATTCAAAATGCCGTCGTTCGAAACATCAAACACGAAGATACCGCATATGTCGTAGGATGTGTTGCATGGCTTTCGAACAAAAGAATTTTGAAAGCGATGGCCGACCACTTGAAGGGTGTGACAATCATTACGACGACGGATAAATTAACAAAGCGTCGCAAGAATCAACAAGCCTATGCAAAATTGAGTGGGTGTTTTGCGGGAGGCGTCATACGAACAGTTGGAGAGGGTCGTGGTCGGTTTAAGTCGCTTATGCACCACAAATTCTTAATATTTTTAAACGCTGCGCGCGAGCCAATTGGATGTATGAATGGTTCATTTAATGTCACCGAGTCCGCGGTCACCAATCTCGAAAATGTGATGATTTTCGACGACCCAGAAATTGCAACGACATTCTTTGAAGAATTTAAACGCATACATAGGATATCTAGGCCATTAAAGATAAAAGCTTAAATTGTTGCTGTGTAAAAAACGCCGTATATATATGACGCATGGTGTTCAAATGGCCGACCATCCTTACACGGCACGTGAATTATATAAGCTTTGGCGCGACTCGGACGACAATATCGACGACGATCGTATTTTGATCGACGACGATCGTATTTTGAGCACGCTGTTGTCTTTGAACAAACCGGCATTTGAGATGGCCGCGCTTCTGTCGTTGTTAGACCCCACTCCAAGTGACCGTTTTTTTGGTCTGGCCGAGGCTACGCAAAATTATGACAACGACCTCGACGACTCCGAGTTGGAGTATATGTTGTCGCCGCTTGTGATACGTTGTTGCGCTGCTGATGATGCTGGCGATATTGTGACACTGAAAGCTCGTTTTCCGTGTGTGGCGGAGCGCATCGACATAGAAAGCCAGTCCGACCAGCAGCCAGTGGTCAACGCATGTGTTCTGGGACAGTGTAACAACGCAGATAAGGCCATGTACGTGAAAAGTATTCCGAACCTCGAGATGCTCGCTCACACGTGTGAGTCGGTCGTCTCTTATGATTGGGTACGTTATGCGGCCGATCATTGGTATCTCGAGTCGGAGCCCAATGCGACGGGCAACGACAAGGTGGAAAAGACTGCAAGAGCCAGGCCGATTGCCTGGGGCGAAGTCGGCGACCAACTTGCCGACAAAGGGCACATACATGCCATATCCGACAACATCGCCAAATTTGTCGACGTGTTTCAAACATTTTTGACACGGCCCAACGACGGTCCGGCTGCACAGCTGAACATGTTGACGTGGCAATTTCGCGTGGATGGTCCGGTTGTGTTCGTCTACAGCTCTTTAGAAAAACACACGACACTCGTGCGCCGGCTGTGCTCGATGAGTGAAACACCGTGCGAACTCATGTGCGTCGCTTGTTCCATTGGGTTACCACTCCATGGTGTTTTTACACCGTGGCAATTTATCAAACAGTGGGTGTCTGAACAGTGGTCTCGTTTGGAAACGACGGAAAGTTTGGTGTTATTGTCTTTGCGCCGGCGTCTTGCGCCACTGCTGCATGAATTGGGCACGGATATCCACTGGACCCAACTTCTCGAGCTTTACCGCGAGAAACACAAGATGTTTGAACAGTACGATTATAGTCTGTTGGATACAGCGGCGTACGACATCGATGCGTATTTTTTCAAGCACGTGTATCAGTATCCACAACCAGGCGAATGGAGTAGTCTGATGGGTCGTGTCGCGTATCTCATGGATGTACATGTTTCTACAGTCCGCAACGCTACTACACCCGGGGGAGGTGGCGGTGGCAGTACACCCAAATCTACTGGACCCCGAACATCCAAGACTTCGCGACGAGGATTATTTAAGGAGCGTCGAGACTGACGAAATGTCTGCGCTGCAATCCTCTCCTAAATCATATATTCGAGAAAACAGTGTTTGGGGCGTATTGACAGAGGGGGGCACGGTGGACGACCAACTTGACCAGATTCTCGAGGTCAACCTAGATATTTGGGGTGTGCGCGGCAATGGTCGGTCCTACAAATTTGAGGAAATGTTACCACATGTGGCACATGTGGCACTGGCCCAAGCTTTGTATGGTATCTATATGTCTTGTTGTACGGGCGAACTTCATGCCTATGTCGCGGATATTCCACCCGAGTGGTGTTGCCGTTTGTTTCGCGTGCGCGTGTTTGGTGAACCGGCGTTTACGTTGGCTTGTCGGTGCGAAATGCATGCCATTGTGTCATGGATGGTTGAAAAATGTCCAAATGAACCATTGGTATTTGGATGTCCGCTGCGCGATGGCGACACGGCTTTACATATGGCGATTCGAAGGTGCCAGTGGGAGTGGGCCAAGTGGTTGGTAACCGCAGAATGTGTCCGCTATTCGAAAAATGAGCGCGGGGAGACACCGTTGAGTTTGATGGCCCCCCATTGTGATTACGTGCATTTGTTGCGCCACGAGTCGGTGGAGTGGTACAATTGCTTACACGATGCACTGCTTGTATCGACTGATGCGGCGTGGGTCTCATTTTTATTGGACGAGGGCGCGGACCCAAATCAGCCGGAGCTTTATGCACGGCCCGTTGGGGTCCTGGACACGCTGGCCCGTTGTGGGATGGATATGAATTTGTCACCGTTGCCGTCTGGTCTGACCCCGGCGCACTGGCGCATTATGTATGTGCACGGGCGCGTGCCTCGTGATTGGTCGCGAGTGTTGCGTGTGTTTGAGCGTGAGGGTTTGACAGAGTGGGTCGCGTTTTTACATCGTTTTTCGAGTGGCGACCCGTTGACTTGGATACCACCCGAGTACAAGTCCTATTTGAATAGGCGCCAGTCCATTACAGCAGAGACGAAAACATATGTAGAGCGTATTCAAAATGAAATATAAAAGTTCTGTTTAATCACATAAAATGCAGCGTTATGTAGAAATGGGGTTCCCCGAGGCCGATGCCCAACAGGCTGACGAGCTGTTTGGCGATGATTTACACGCGGGCTGCCACTGGCTCATGCTCCGACAAACCATGGGACACATGCCGAAACGCCTCAAGGCGACCCACGGCACGGACGAAACGACGTATCTGGGCTCTACGGTACGATATGACAGTGCACAGTGGCGCGTGGACGATTTCGACATCCAACACGCGCTTATTATGGTGTGCCACTGTCTGACGGGTCAGCGTCGGTGGATTCACATGTCGGATGGTCGCATCGAGTGGTTGGTCATCCGTCACGAGTCTCATATGGGCGCGGGCCCCAAGCCGGCTTGGCATCGTGTCATTGGGCAAATTCAGTTCGACTTGGCGGCCATTGAGGAAAAACGCAACGAGTGCACGCTCGCGAATGTGTTATCTATGTACAAGCGTTTCAACACACGGGCAATAAGCATGGACGAGTTCCGAAAGTGGAAAATGTTGTCGGCGTTGACGCGTTCGTTTTGTCACACGCCCACGCGCCCAAAGCCTCGTTCTTATCATTCTTCTGACCTTCACCAATTCCGTATTGAACTCATGACGTATTTTCACGCGCTGTGCGACGTGTATAGTGTGTCCCAAGAAGAATTTAACGAGTCGTTGTACAACAACACAACAGAGGCCACGGCTGGTTTATTTCCGGAAGCCATGCGCGTGAAAACGACGGAACGCATCGAAGTGTGGAAAGCACCCCGTAATTTTTTAGTATACGAATCAAAAAGATGGCATTCAGAGTGTGTGCCCATGGTGGTTTTTCGCCCAACAGTGCTCGTGGGCAACCCTGCAACATTGTGCGTGTGCGACGTGGTCATTCATGACTTGACTTTTGTGCGGCCGGAGCATTACGACGCGTCTATGAACGTCGTACACATGCAATGTCTCTTTCGACATATTTTTGCGTCAAACATGAACATGAAGACGATTACGGGCTCCATGGACGACGAGTTTCTCAAACACGCGCTCCGTTCCTCGCGGAAATCCATGCTGACCCCCGCGAGTCCTTCGCAAACATTTCGTGGAAAATTGTTTACATATCAGACCAAGTGTTTGAGCTGGTTGATTGAACGCGAAACAACGGCTCCGCCTACGTCGTCATGGGGTTGGACACGGCACGACCAAGACGGCTTTGTGTTTCATACGTCGTGTTTTGGTTTTATGAGCCGTTCGAGTCCAAACGACACAGTACGTGGTGGCTTACTGGCGCAAAGCGTGGGCATGGGCAAAACGGTAGAAATGCTCGCGCTCATTGCGACACATCGCTCCTCCGACCCGACGCTGGTGGTCGTACCGACTACGATGTTATCCATCTGGATATCGGAGGCGGCGAAATATTGCCCAGAGTTGCGCACGGTTCTTTTCCACGGTCCTCGCCGGTCTCAAATCACGATGGACCAATTGCGTGGCACGGACATTGTGGTGACAACCTATCGAATTTGCGTCAACGAGACGCAGCGCCACGTGCCAACCCTGGGGGGCATTCGTTGGGGGCGTATTATTCTCGACGAGTCGCACGAGTTGAAATCTCCCATGTCGGCGACAGCACGTGCCATGTGTCGTTTGTACGCACCGCTGCGCTGGTGCATCTCGGCCACGCCTTATCCGAAAGGACTGCAAAACATGCTGTCGTTGTTGGCCTTCATGGGCGTCACACCGTTCGTGGAAATGTGCACGGCATCGACCATGGACCATTCGTCTACACCAATGCAGGTCTTGGCCCGTGCCCATGAGAACCAGCAGTTTGCGTCTCTCGTGCACCAGTTGCTCTGCGACATGACTTTCTGGCAGCAAAAACGTCACGTGCACCTCGACTTGCCACCGGTAACACATGTCGAGGACATTGTACCTCTCGAAAATGCCGACGTCTACCAAGCATTGTGTGCGTCTATTTTGCAGCGGCTGTCTATGGATGCCCTCGATACATCTCATCATCGCAAGGCGCGGTCTATGCATTACATGCGGTGGTTACGTCTGGCATCTACGCACTATGCATTGAACGCGACACATGTCTACGGAATGCTGCAGGAGAACAACCGTGCCCACTCGACGACGAAAACGGTCGATGCGTTTATCGAGTCGTTGGGGTCGACCGAGTACGACCAATCCCTGCGCGAGGTCGTCGATAGCTGGCTCCAAGGCAATGAAACGTGTGCAATATGTCGCGACGTGATGGAACGTCCAGCGCTGACGCCCTGCCAACATATGTTTTGCTACGAGTGCATACAGTCGGCGTACGAACATGACATGCAGCGGCGCTGTCCCTTGTGTCGGAAACCGGCCGGAAATGGCATGCTGCGCGAGCTCCAAATCAGCGGCGAAGCTCCGTCGTCGACCACTGAGCAGCAGTGGTCGTCGATAGACCATTTGGGCTACCCCGTATCTATGCCAATGAGCATGCATCGGAAAATTAAGTCAAACGCGACACCCCTCAAAATTCGTCGTCTGATACACTTGATACACAGCAGTGATGAAAAATGCGTCGTATTTACACAGTACCGGAGTGTCATGCACCTAGTGCGCACGCGCCTGGAGAAAGATTCCATACCATACGTGTCCATCGAAGGACGCATGACGCCGAATCGCCGCGCCAAATCCATCGAGCGTTTTCAGACATCGGACGACGTCAAAGTCTTTTTGATGACGACAAAAACGGCCTCGGTCGGTATTACGCTGACGGCCGCGTCACGTATATTTTTCATAGAACCGTGCATGGATGCACACGTGCGCAAGCAGGCGATAGGGCGTGCGTGGCGCATTGGCCAGACCAAACCGGTCCAGGCCACTACACTGCGCACAGCGGACACGTTTGAGGGTCTCAAGACGTCAGACTTTGAAGCTCACATAAACTCGACGCTCGCTCACGACTAATGTAGTCATCTCTGTCTTTCATGACAGAGCGCACTGTGTGTGTATCATTGGCCATACGCGCATTGCGCAAAAGTTCCTCGTAGTCGGCCACGTTAAATTGATAGGCCAAACTCTCCACGGGCGCCGTGTTCCCGAGGTGTTTCACGAACGTTTTCCACACGGTTCGGGCACGTTTGTGCGTTTCGTGCAAAAATGTCCCCGATGTGGGCGTGAGACGTTTGCGCGTGAACGGGTCGATGGGTTCACACCGGCCAAACTCTCCGAGGTGCAAACCTTCGAGCAACCTTTCGCGCGTCTGCGCAGAGTACGACGCATGGCCGACAATCCAAGGGTCTGGTGAGAACTCTTGCGTGATATTGTCAAATAAGACGCGCGCAACGGGCGTATCTTGTACGACTGACAACGTGTCTGGCGGAAGCGCAGCCACACAGGCGGAGATGAATGCATAGCGCTTCTTTTTAAACAGAGACCACGCTTTAGACTTGATAAATGTGAGAATATCAGAGACATCCATTGATTTAACCAAGTGTCCACCCTTATCATGTCTGGTGAGCCATGGCCACTTGAGGACGCCTGGGTGCAGGTTGGCGGCGTCCAGCGCTCGTTCGTACTCGTTACGTTTCAAAAGGTGAATGATTTTCTTTTTCACTTCTTGGGGCGAACGCATTTGGAAATGTTCGCCCCAGACCCAGAGTTGGGGCGGTCGGTCGGCGTTGATGAACACGCCGTGCCGTTCGTCTTTGGACCAATGTCCAGAGTACGTGACACCGTCTTGCGTTTCACTGCCCGGACCTTCGCGCATATCGTCGCGCCATTCACCTTCGTGCGTCACCTCTTTCGACACTAAACGCCCCCAACCACTGCGCAGGTCAGATATCCAAAATCCTTCAAACACGTCGCCGTTGGCCGACGTCAACGTTCCGGCGCCTTGGCGGCGTCCGCGTGACCACCCGCCATCATACACATCTCCTTTAGGGGACGTTTGGCGCCCTTTGTTGTGTCGAAGGCCGTTTCTCCAGTGTCCCTCGTAGGTCCCGGTCGAGACACACTGCAGCGTGCCCGTACCGTGGTAGATGTCTTCGCGCCAATAGCCCCTGTATTCGGTGGATGCACCTTTCAGATGGCCTTTTCCGCAACGAACTCCGCGAGACCAGTGTCCTTTGTAGGTACTGCCGTTTTGGTACGTCATCGTGCCACTTCCGTGGCGGCGTCCATTTTGAAATTGCCCCTCGTACAAGCCGTCATCCGAGTGACAATTGCCTTTGCCGTGTTTCTGGTCGTGGCGCCACTCCCCGCGGTACCACGCACGTGGAGACTCGACCAGGCGCCCGATGCCGTGTCGGAGCCCGTCGGAAAATTCACCGTCGTACATTTCACCCGTGACAAAATGTAGCGTACCCAAGCCGTGAAATTTATTGTTGCGCCACAGGCCTTTGTACGTGTACGTGTCCGTGCAAAACGTGCCGACACCGTGGCGCTGGCCATTTTCAAAGTCGCCCGAGTACGTGTCGCCGTTGAGCATGGTGAGAACGCCCGTACCATAGGGCACATCCTCGTATGTGGTACCGGCGTAGGACGACCCGTCGTCCAAGGTCAGAGATTGATGGGTCATACAACGTCTCCGCTTATGACCCTTCATGGTATGTTTACAAGTAGTACATCTTCGTCGTTTCATAATTTAAATTAAATAACTGCATTTTTTATACTCTTATTCGGTACGCTGGCGCTTGGGCTTGCGCACTTTAAGACTCTCTTTTGTGACCGCGTTGTCGCGCTTGTAAGCCTCTATGTCAGCGGGGTTTTGCACCAACTCTTCGAGTGCCGCCATGTTTACCTTGACCGTCGTCTTCTCTTCGCGCTCCAGGGTCACACCACCCAGGTCGGCAGACATGATGTCGTGTTCGCGCATGTACGAATGAATGGATGCCAGACGCTGTTTCTGAGCCTTGTTGTGTTCCTTGAGCTGCTGCTTAAGGGCGTCACCCGCAGGAATGCCGGCAACAAAGTCGCGTTTGATTTGTTCGAATTCTTCTGCGCTGATGCCATCCATGTTGCCGTCCATGTTTTTTTTGTTTATCGTCAACACCAACACTATTTCCCAATTATATTCCCAACATAATCGATTTGGACTATTTAGGCCCTGTCTATGTGAATAGAAATGTCCGTTTCGGGTCGACATAAACGGACATATCCTACTAACGACCCTGGCAGAATATTGTCGCAGCTCGAAGAGGGTCAAGTGGTGCGCTCGCATACGAGTCGGTGGAGATACAAAACGATAGCTGTTATTTTAGTGTTATGTGTTGTATCTATTTCAGTAACGCTACTTACAGTCAATGGCCAGCTGTCCTTGGGACTTTGCCTCGCCATCTACAGTCTGGTGGCATTGCTCTGTTTATTCATATACAAATAGACCGTGCTCACCGGCGTAATTCGCCAGCGCAAAGGTCAAGTTGTGTGTGTTAGCCTTGCCCATGATGGGATTTGCCCAATTGTAGAAACGCTCGCAAACATCCTGATGTGTGACGTCAGGGCCGTCGACAAACGATAGAAACTTGGCCAGAATTTGTGCCGGTGTGTAGACGCCGTGCTCGCCAAACTTGGCGATGGACGCGTCCCCCATCCCAGGAATGTCACGCATGCGGAAGTTAATGACGGACTGGCCGACAAAATCGACGACAGTATCGGCGCGAAGAGAACTTTTAGACGGTTGGTAGTTGAAGCCGGACATGATTGTTGTTTGTTATCACTGACTAGCGGCAATTATATAGTGTCATATTATCTTCTTATGTTGGATTTTTATTTTTTGATACTATAAGTACGACTATGTTTTCCGGGACATGCTTCGACGGGTTCTTCTAGCTCTATGTATACTAGCTGCCGCACAGGCACGTTGCCCAGACCGAGAAAAGGCCATGGACTGCTTCTATGCCGTGGCCGACAGCGACCACGACGATGTCATCAGTACACGCGAACTGCGACACGCCATCGAATCCCGCTTGCCCTGGTGGAAACGCGTCGGCTTCCAAGTCTTTGGCGGCCTTGGGCGCGTTCTCGACGACTGCGACGGCAACGGCGACGGACGTTTGACCAAAGAGGAATCCCTGACCCTCGTAAACTCTTGTATGGAAACCTGCAGCAAAAAACGCGACACTGTCGACTTATTCAAATGTGGTCACATATAATTATCGTATGCGTCGCCCAGAATGTATATACGAATAAACTACCACACAGCATGTGGCGGTGCCATATCGAGCGCATAGACCGCATATGGGAGTGTTTTCCCACACTGTTGCCCCGTTGTGCCTTCACGCTCAGTGATGGTACTGTCTCTAAACAAGTGTCGGGATGGCTTCCATGCCACCATGCCAACCTTGACTTTGTGGTCGAAGTGCGTGGAAAAAACATTCGCAACATTGTCGATATCACAGTACGACAACCCACGCCCGACGTCGAACCCATCCTATCCGCTCAAAAGCGGTTTCGTAAATTTAACATTGTACATTTTGACTCCTATGGCAAACTTGCTACAAAAGCCTACCACTCCCTGGCATTGCGCACCGTTGCCGTCGCCTACCCATTTTACACCATACGCGACATAGACGTAGAAGTCGCCTACGCCCACATTTCTGCCAACCCATGTATACTATGTGACCAAGAATCACCCTGGGCCAACCGCTCTCTTTTGTACAACGCGACCAAGGCGCGCGACACCGTTCAGCGCGTCGCCAACATCGCCCAACATTCGGTCGACTGGAACGACTTTGACGCACGCATGGCATGGCAAATACAGCTGCGCTGGGACACTGGAACACGACGAAAGCCGCCACTAAGGTCGGGAATTCAGAAATACAAAGGTCTGTGGACAACAAATGTCGAGATTACCCGCACGAGACAATTAGAAGCAGCTTTCAAGCCTTGTCATACAAACTTAACGTTAGGCTCTCCGTGTCCGTCTCATGTCCCCACTGACGCAGTGGTTGTGTGCCTGCAGGCTGAAGACGTGTTCCGCTGGCACTGTTGTGTCGAATGGGGTACGTTACACGTCTTGGACAACTGTCCGGTACTGACTGGCATCACAGTGTACGTCGCCTTTGCCCATCAATGGAGCGTCGAACAGTGGTGTGCACTCGCCTCGAAACTTGACCAGTGTCGAGTGGTCTGTATAGGACGGTTGGACCAGTACCCACGTGGGAGAGGCCAGGTATTTCGCGACATGTGGACATCGGGTCGCTTCACCGTGACGCCCGTCTATCACCACGCGACGGACAACGTGGCGATGATACAGTCAAACGACGTGCAAAAATTCGTCAAGACACTGCTGCAACGCCATGCCGGTTGGCCCATGCAGTGCTTTGCCGACGAACCGCGAAATTGGGCCAGTATTGACACAGGTCGTATTTGGATGCGCGGCCGCGTGCGCACGGTTCGTCACACGGGACACGGTGACACGTTGTATGAAGAAAAGAGTGCCAAACCATCAGGCACAAATGCGTCGGTGATGCGCGCGTCCGAATACCGCGGCATTCCCGTGCCGTATGTTGTGTACATCTGTTCCGAGGCGACGCGGCCGTTTGACGTACATGTGGCGCGGACTCATGCGCGCCGGTTGCTCTACGTGATTAATTGTCAAACATGTCTCTTTTCGTTTGAACGGCGCGCGCCTGAGCGTCAATCTATAAACCCATTTTTAGAAAAAGTTTAAGTCTTCCTATTTTTTCCAAAAAAAAAAAATTAGATTAAATACTCAAGTTTTAGCTTTAAATGCCGTCACGGCTCTTAATTTTTGTTTCGCGCGATGAAAAGCTAGATTTCTCTCAATCTCGTTCGCAGAAGTTGATGAAGACAACTCAAGCATCTCTGAAACAACCTGTGAGTTCTTCATAATGTCTGGTGGAGCCTTTTTTACAGATACGACCAACTCGTCGATGTCACGGAGAAACTTTTCGCTGTCCACAGACTCGGGAATATCGGGCAATTCTGCAAAACAATTCGTCAATGATGTCTCGCAGTTTATTTGTTTACCGTCAAATTTAGGTTCGAATTTACCGTCTTTGGGGACATAAACGACGCCGGATTGCTCTGGATGCCACCACTGTATTGCGCGGAATGTTTCCAAGTCAAATACGCGCATATGTACGGTGATGTTATGTCGCCAGAATGTTTTGGCCATTTCCATAGTGGGTTTCATTTATGAATGGTGTTTGATTTAAATAGTTTAAAGTTGAGCCGGCAAAATCTCTTTCACCGATAGAAAATAGTTCTTTCGTGAATAGAAAAGTTCAGCCGCCAGCTTTTTTTTTCTCAAGATTGTCCAAAATCTCTATCGGCGATAGCTATCGCGAATCGAACCGTAGGTTCGCTTTCACAAATAGAAAATAGTTCTTTCGTGAATAGAAAATAGTTCTTTCGTGAATAGAAAAGTTCAGCCGCCAGCTTTTTTTTCTCTCAAGATTGTCCAAAATCTCTATCGGCGATAGCTATCGCGAATCGAACCGTAGGTTCGCTTTCACAAATAGAAAATAGTTCTTTCGTGAATAGAAAAGTTCAGCCGCCAGCTTTTTTTTTCTCAAGATTGTCCAAAATCTCTATCGGCGATAGCTATCGTGAATAGAAAAAAGTTCTTTCGCGAATAGAAAAGTTCAGCGGTGTGCGCGTTTGTGTCGGCCGCTGGAATTGTGTGTACTCGTGGCGGCATTTTTAGCTTGACGAGGGTATATAAATAATGTCCGTCCTTGTGATACATGTTTTCTTTTTTTACGCGACCAACCGATGAAGAAAAAATGAAACAGTGGCGCAATATGTTCGCTTTCCAGAACCTTGGCAACGGATGGTCATTTAAACCAGACCTTGAAGGAGGCCGTGTTTCTGCGGACAGGCTGGAGGCAGACCGGGAGTTCCTAGCTTATTTCAAAAAAAAATGGGAGAATGATGCTATTCCCGCTTTTGTAAATACTGCACTTGCACTATCTTCTGGCGTTCGAATAGACAGTACACAATATTTGGCACGTGGCTTTGAAGTGTTTCAGCGCCAAAGAGCCGGTTTGGGGCTTTCGATACCAGAAACAAACTCGGTGGTATGGGATGGAAAAAAAATTACAATCGACAACCGTCATCTTTTGCACTAAAACGGCGAAGACACTATATAAAGACCGAGACTCGACGCAAGTCTCCAATGGGAAACTATTTACAGACAAACGTCATATGGTATGTCTATCGACGCACCTTAAACACCGACCAATGGATATCCGAGCCCGTGCAGGTATGGGAAGGCATCGTCGAAGATGACGCCCTGAGCCAGTTCAAACACGAAGCCTGGGCCTTTGGCTTGGGAAAGTACGATTACAAGGAAGACACCAAGGCCATCTACCTTTATTGTGGCAAAGAGCGCGTGGCGAAAGTTCTATTGGACCGAGAGACGGGGCAGGTGAACGTGTGGTGTACGAAAATCCGCGTATGGGTTCAGAGGCCGGAAAAACTGCCAAAATTGCGCTACCCGGTGCAAGAGGCAAACTTTTTCAAACTCTACCACAAAAATTACGCCTGGGCCGACCCTCAGACCGTATCTTTTGTAAAAAAAGATAACTAACTATTTAAGTGGCGTACACTTTATGATAAAATGCACATACATATACGTTCCTTATGGATGGTCGGTGTCGTCCTTCTCGTTCTGTTGTCTATGTTGGCATTAATGTTTGTGATTCCGACGATACAAGGTGGTGATTACGGCGAGGTGTGTGATGGACAGACGCCAATTTTGTTATCGCGCGCGTTTACGACCGACCCGTGGCGTGGCATTGTCATTGCCTGTAATATATTAGCCGTCGTGCTGTCCTATTACACGGACATTTTGGGCATTGTGGCGGCGTTTAGTTTGTTTGCACTCGCGTTTGTAATATCGATGTTTGATACGTCGGCAACCCACGATGAACTTATCGTGATAGGTGTCGTTCTTATTTTGGCCGAGACGTGCCCCTGGCGGTTTAAACCTCGGTCAAAATGGTGGGTGTTTCATTGGCTGCTCACGGTGGTCTTGGTGGGTCTGTGTTCGATGTGGATGTTTGGTGATGACGCGTGTTCTTGGTGGTATGTGACGGAATATGTCTTGTTCGTCAGTTTGTTTATGTTAGTGTGTTGGCGCATCGATGACGATATGTATTTTACGGACCACTTTAGCCGCACGCCGCGGGCGGTGGGCACGTAGATAGATACTATAAATATAAACACTGCTAAAAGGATGAATCATTTAGAAGTTTGCGTCGACAATCCCATGTGTAAGGATGTCGGAACATGTCCCATTTGTTGGGAGCCTTTGTACAAATATACGATACTGCCGTGTGCACATACATTCCATCCTACCTGCATTTCTTTTTGGTTTGAGCGCCAGGCGACGTGTCCGATGTGTCGCCGTGTTGTCGCTTACGTCCCACCGCCACCGCCGCCTCCCCTCGAGACGCAGCCTCCCTCTGTCCCAACGCCGCCCGACACGCCACCGACGAGCCCACCGCCTTCGCCCGGTGGCAGTGTAGTCTCCGCACTGACCACTCAATCGTGTTGCTGCTGGTTTTTGAGGGCGCCGCGCAGACTATCGCCAGAGCTCCCGGCGTAACCTGTTTGTGCGCCGTCGACGCCAACTGAACATATTTACCAGACCAGTCACACTGTGCGAGCGTGTAGAACGCCGCGAGTGCGGCTTTAAATTCCGGCTTGTCTTCGACATCTAGCGTGATACTCTTCGCGTCGTGTGATACGACGCGCAGCGGTGGCATGCGCACTTCAAAACTGCCGTGCGTGTCTATTTTCATGGTGGAAAAGTCTACATTGTGCCATGACCACGGTTGTTTGAGCAGTGGTGGTGGTCCGCCGGTTTCGAGCACCTGAATGCCGTGCACGATTTTGGCACGCATACCGTGCATGACCTGGTCCTCCCGCATATTTTCGTACATATAAAATCCGAGAGACACGGCGACGAGCCCCCCTGTATATATGTGAAGTCGTCCAGTCTTCTCCTTTCCTTGAACATCAAAAATATTAATGTATTGTTTTTTATGTCCCCGTTTCGTGAACGCCGATTCGCGTATCGACAGTGTATTGTTGTAAAAGGGCAGAGCACACGTGCGCCAAAACATATCGACGTCGGTCGCTTGTGCTGTGGCCAGTGCCAGTGCGTCCGGCGTGGCAAATACTTTCTGACAGACCGCCTTGAGAGCGGGCTTCAGAGCTTCAATCCACGCAGGGTCCAGTTCAATGGTCAACACGTGTGCGTCTCCCTTGTCGTGCTGATTGACTACGGCCGACAGGACGCGACACGGGGCAGTCAAACACGTCGAGTCCGCACCGTGTTCGTCGCGCAGAAAGGCAAAATCGCCAAAGGTGCGCACGGAGGCGCAAGACAAACCACGGTCGCTAAACCCATGGTCTTTCAAATGGCGCATGGGGTCAACAAGTTCAGAGAATAAACGCGTCTTTAAAGCCAACATGACCATGACCTGTTCACGGGTCGGTTCAGTTACCCTCCCGCATATGCGCCGCTTATACCGTATTTAAAGAAGGTGAGAGTGTCAAATGTCATTTCATCAATTCAACAAATCATTCGTCATCGCCTTTTTGAAATGGGCAGCGGCCCAGTGGAGTCTAGACGTACACAACGTGTCAGTCTATATTCGGGACCGGACATCGGAAGGCGAACTCGGGACCGTGCTGACCGAGCTCAATTGGTATTTTTCGTCGCGCACGCCCGAAGCATTGGCCAAAATGCGACATCAGTTACCGGGGATTATATCTGACATGTTAAGAGCTTACCATACATTACATGCCAAGGTCGGTGTTTATGAGGTCGGGCCTGGTGTTTGTAGGAACCATCAATCAAAAGACCATATATAAGACGTCTGATGCCGTTGTATCATGATAGTATCGACCGTTTCGTATTTATGTATGCTGGTGGGCCTCGGTGCCACAGCGGCCTATGCGTTGTCTTTGTATCTGATTCCGTATAATGAACTCTACTTGGAAGGCAAATCCGGGCACGACGACAGTGATGTCCCCTATACGATGGCCATCGTCGAGTGTGCCGTTTCCGCAGCCACCTTTATTATCGGCGTGTTGGCGTTCGCCGGTCCACGACCTAGCAAGTCGGTGTTGACCAAAACCATCGTGTTTTTCGCCATACTTGTGGCCATTCAGGGGTCGTGTGGCGTGATTCGCGCGTGGAATATGGGTCTGTTTGGCGACGATATGAAGCAAACGTGTTCTGACACGCAGACATTTTCAGGGTGTCCCACGACCCGTTTTGAGGCCATCAATCACGAGATCATGTATTCGTCGCCTCGTGGCGGTGAATGTACCTTTTGGTTTTGGGAACCCGACATGAGGACACGTTATCAATTTCAGTGTTCGCCGGCAGACGCCCAGTGTCAAATAACATACGACTTTGACATGGAAACCTACATGGACTGGAGCCGTGCCTCTTCGTACGGGTGGCGCGACGACCCCGATGCGATTGCGGCACTTTTGAGCGACCCGAATAGCGTGACCACGACTGTCGAAGTCGTCAACAACATGGAGATGCTCATGAGATTGCAGACCAAGTACAATCGCACCATTGCACCCTCGGCAAGGATAGAGCACCAGCCGTCGCTGGCCTACTGCTGGTATTGGGGATGTAATGCCGAGTGTATGAGTCTTCGCTGGTCGGTCAACCACTGGTGGCTGGTCTCCTCCTTTGCACTGGCGACATTGCACCTTATCAACATGTTTCTGGCTCTGACCCTCTGCAAATCGACCGACAAAGACGACGTGCCTCAAGTAGCAAAGCTTGTCGACGACTACGGAGACGACGAAGCACTGATGACGATTGAAGCACCCGTCATCGGCCGCCGTCGTCGCGCCCTTAAGAAGAATCCAGACATGCTGCGGTTTTAAGGTATAAGGGCGTTTGTCACATTGCAAATATGTCCGAACGAATTGTCCCCAACCGATGCACTGGCACGCGTGCCGAAATCGAAGGCAAGGCATATCGTATCATATCGTTTTTCCACGACCACCCGTCCGAAATTGCCCAAGACGAGTGGAATACACTCAAAGTCGGTGACGATATCTACATTGTCGACAAATTGACGTTTTCTGTCATGGGTGAATGTGAATGTGAGTTGATGACACGCGAAGGCGAGAGTGCAGGGGCGACCATTGCCGCAGTGCGATTAACTGAAAAAAAATAACGTATAAAAGGTATCTGTTTATTTAAAAAAGTATGTCTCTGACACTAAAAGAATCTTGTAATATGTACGAGCGCCACTGTCGCCGCACAAAAGGGGACCCACCCACGTTTGAAGCCTTTAATGCCAAGCATATGACATGCCTACCGCGCAATTCCGCCGCGTACAGCGCATTTGCGCGCGCTTTAACGACCGCACAGCGTTCGGAAGGCGTTCCTGTGCGCCGAAAGTTGCCGTCATTGTTTCGTCGTTTCTCAGGTGACGAGCCGGAAGCCGTGGCGGAGACGACAACGCCCCACCGTGCGTTTGTGTCGCACACGCAGCCTTCTTATACGGGTGGGTTGCGCATGAACATCCGTCCCGAGACGGCACCCTCGGTGCAGACCGAGACCGAAGAATCGTCAGCCATGACTGAAACCGAGACGGAGGCCGAAGACACAGAAGATTCACCGTGGACTGTTGAGACGTACAAACAAGACCTTGCCGCGTCGACAAATCCCAAGCTGGTCGAAAAATCAGGCATGATGATTCATTTTGTGCCCCCGACGCGCTGTGCGCCTCTGGAGGCTCTCACTTGCAAATTTACCAAGAGTAGTTACGAGATTTTGCAGGGTAAGCGTGACGCCGCTTTGAAAATGCGCGACGGTTCGACGTGGGCAGCAGGTGCCAATTGGAACCAGGACGACGTGGCCGCGGCTCTACAGATGCGCAAGGACAAGGTCGCGGGTCCTTACTTTATACGAGTGAGTGGTATTTAATACCCTTAAAATTTATTTAAATGGACAATTTTGAAAATACTCTTATTAACCTGCGTGTCATACATTCTCTCCAATGCCACGAGCGGCTCGATACGACGCAGCCGCTCTTCAAAATCCACCAGCCGCTTGCCTGGGTTCCCACCTGGTTTAAACGCTGGTGGGCAGCCCAGACGCGCCGCACTGACATTTCCAGAATCCAGACACTGTACCAGCAGGCCATTCATTTTATTGAAACCGAACACAGAGACAAAGAACGTATTCTCGAATACGTTCACAAATCGGTTTGTGGTCTACAAAACTTGAAAACTACCTACGAACAAGACTCGACCGCCATGGCACAAATCGACGTTATCATTGATAACGTCAACACTTTACTAACACGTCTTGAGCTTTTTGAACAAACGCGTGACTAAAAGGTCTGTCGCGAAGAATGCCCACGAGAGTGTTGAGAATATTTTCGATGTTTTCGTATGGTAGCTTGTTCTCCATAATCGTGGTAATCGTTGTTTGCACGCTGAGTCTTTCGTCCGTGTTGCCACCGAGAAAGTCTCGCTGCAAGTTTCCCTGAATTAACATCAGTAACTTTTCCAGCGACGTCACGCCAGCTTCGGCAAAGACCGATTCTGCTCGGCGCCCAATCCAACGCACTGACCGTAGCGACGTCGAGTAGACCGGATAGGTCGGACCCACCAAATCAAAGGTGGTGTTTGACAGGCGTTGGAGAATACGATGACACGCCCGGACATCCGCTTCCGCCCTGTGTGCGTTGTCGAATTTCTCACCGAATAATGTCGTGTACAGGCCCGTCAGGGAATAGTTCCCCGAACTCTGCTTAATCACATAACGCGAGTAATGGAGACTGTCGAAAAAATACCAGTGAAACGGCATCTTTAAGCCAGCGCGCTGGCACTCAAACTCTAAAATCGGCTTGTCCGCGCGAAAAGTGTTGTGCGAAATGAACACGGGGATGTGGCCAACTGGACACACGGCTTGTACCCAAGTCTGCAGCTGGCGATATACGTCTCCCCACAGACACGCCCGGTGCGCCGTCAAAAAGGCGCGCGTCAACTGTGGGAGTTCTGGTATGGGTGGCGGCGGAAACACGCTGGCCGACGGGTCTGGGTCTACGACGGCCTGAAACCACGTGCCAGTCGCGACAGAGTAGACGGCGATTTCCCAAATACGACACGTGGCCAGCTGGCGAACATCGCCGATGAATTCCAAATCAAATATAAAGAGGCTGGACTGCCCTCGCAAATGTTCGATGCGTTGCATGCTGTACTGTTTTTTTTTTGTAGCAGACGGCATTTTATACTAAAACTATGCGACGCACATGCTGCATTTCAAAAGAGAAAATCGCGGCTTTCTATTTAAACGGCCAGATTTATCCCGACTCCAACACGGGGCACATGTAGTATGGCGCACGATTTCCGACGTCGTGCCTAATACAGTGTAACAGGCCAAAAACCCATCCTTGGTCATAAAACCCACGCGACAATCACCACTCGCCTCCATCTGGGCGACACCCAACGCCGTGGCACACACCGGACACGGGATGTGCCACTCTTGCCACGTACGGTTCAAACACTGCGCGTGCAACACGTGACCACAGGTCGTGCGGAATAGTGGCCCGCGCGCGGTAGTTTGTGTACAGATGGCACATGATGTCATTCAACCAAACATTAGATTCATTTATACTCGGTGTGGAATGTGAAACGCATATGGGACGCATCAAACAAAATCCAATTTTATAGCAACACAATGCGGCGTTTGCAGCAACTACTCCAAACGCGCATCATTGCCGAAAATGATGTCTTGTACTTTACATTTAAGAAAAACAAATTTACAGGACACGTCGCACAGGGAGGGCTAATATGGCACTGCACCTGGCAAAAACCCGGAGAAGAGGCCAGGCCCATTTTCGACAAAGTCGCACAACTCGGCGGACAGCCGTTCGTACGAACATTCGAGTCTCTCACCGATTGGACAGAAACGTGTATTCAAGAATGCTTGGACGAATACCACACGCGCTACTCCTCGTGGAAACGCGTACGCCACCAACGCACCGAACAAACGATGGAGACTCTCTTCAAACATCTACAACGTCAAAACCTCGTTCAAGCCCAGCAGCGCGGCGCGGCCAAAGATAATGGTAAAACCCTACTACTGTTTGAGCAAATTGCATCTCAAAAACAACACATGGATGCTCTCGAGAAAGGTGTGGAGAAGTGGACAGCGTGGTTTCGCCAACATCACCCCGGTGAAACACTGCCCGTACAACCCGTGGCCCAACACGCGCCACAAAGACAAAACAACACCGCCGTTGCCCAACCATTCGTACTCAATTCCGAACGCGGGCAATTTATGGTACTCCAGCGCGTCAACGAAGTGGCACCCGCCGAATGCGTGTCGTGGTTGAAATCGATGGGACACAGCAAATTCAAACAATACATGGCAGACTGTGAAAAACAAATAGAATTCACACCCATGGAAACAAACATACCCACATCCACCACGTCGGCAGCCGCCGCGCGGCAATTTGTACACGAATTTTTTAGTGAATAGAACTTTTTTGTATGGCTCGCCTTTTCAACAGTTGTATCCTTGTCTGCAGGGCGTGAAGACGTCGCATGTAGCCCTCCCGCTTATCCTCAGGCATCCGAGGCACACAGTCCACAAGACGATGAATGCGCAGCGCCTCCTTGCGAAATATGGCCGAATTATTGGCATCCGACCACGTTGAAAAATCCTGGTCGCGTCCATACGTATATTCTAACGTCACCAATTCCGCCTCGAATTGACGCGGTGTGCAAAAATCAAGGTGTTCGAACAAACGCGCCAACCCTTCCACAGTGCCTGTGTCGTGTTTGGGACGTTTGGACACGTGCTGCTTGTATATTGGCTGGCCGGGGCGCTTGCCGTTGACAGGCGGCGGTGTTGTACGTGCGACTTTTTTGGGTCGTGCGACTTTTTGGGGTCCCGGTGTTGGTCCGGGTGGTGGGCGCTTACTCATGGTTTACCAACACGTCGCGGATTCATATACCCGACTTTTCCTATTCACATAGACACTATTTAATATAATGTTTCGAACATGGTATGAATGGAACAGTGTGTGCCGTCCATTTATGTGACTTTGTAGACACCGACGACACACCAGATGTTTACATGTGGGTACTGGGAGCCATCCTTTGCATGGCCGTCGTTGCCGGGTTGAGTATCATGGCCCGCAATCCAATCCCCCTATTACCAGTCGTTCACGGTAAAGTGCCACCGAGACATATATAAAGTGGACCAAGCCTTCCACAAATGACCAGCGCCAGCGTACAAAATACTGTCCGGGTGCGTATCTTTTTAATTGTGCTTGTCAGTATCGGCGTTCGTATTGCCCGAGAGTTTTCGTCCGAATCGGTGCACAAAGCCACCAACTTGCTGCTTGTCAATTACCTGTTCTACGGTATCATTTTACTCTGCACTGTAGCCATGAGTAAAGTCGCTTTCGGCCTCGCCATTTTTTTACAACTGGCCGCCGCGACTCTGGATGCCATTGCCGGAACATTGGCACTCGTCTCCACACTACGGTGCGTCAACGCTCAGCAAGCCGTTTGTATTCACACACTTCCAGGAAGTATCGCCGCCGTTGTTCTCACTGGACTGCTGTGGCTTCTCGATACGCTCCAGTGTTGGTCCATATATAAAGTTTTACGTATGCCCTCGTTCACCAGCTATCTCGGACGCCGTCTCCGCGTTCTCTTTTCTTGGGCCTTTCCCTTTGTCGTGTTGAACACGGTGGCCCTTCTTGTGGAGGGCGAGTGGACCGCGTTTGTCACGCCACACATGGTCGTTGACCCGCTCATGATTGTCATGGCGCCGACCCTCAATGCCGGGACCCTCGCCGTGATTCTCGCCGCCGTCATCGCCGCCGATTGCATTGCCTTATACATGGTGGCCGTGTCCTTGGTGCGCATTTCCATTGGGGTGCAAATTAGCATCTCCGCCTTTGCTCTCATACTTGTGCTCGCATCAAAAGTACCCACGACACCCAAAGACCTACCCGAGGAAGAGTCACCGATGCTAGCGGCCGAAGCCACTCTACGCCAGAGAAAATCCCAACGAAAGATTGCATTTTAAGATATATACACGCGCCGCTGCGCACTATTCACCATGGTAGACGACGGACCACCGCTCGACGCAGACTTTGACACACAGAGCAACGACTCCGAGGAAGACATGTCAGACGCGCGCCGGCGATATCCGGATACGCCCCTCCACAATGGCACGACGCCCAAGCCGCTACCCATCACTGAAATATGCATGGTCACTGCGCTTCTGGCCGTCATTGTCGCACACCTGTGGACCGTCTACTCGATGCGCGCTGACCTCAGTATTCTGACAGTCAACCAACAGGAAACACAACAACAAATTTCCCACATCGCCAAACTTGTCGAGACCATGCACCAAGTACGATGGCGCATCGTATCCGAAGCGTGAATCCATTAACATGTAAAATAATAAGGTATAAAGACGTGTGTTTTTACATTATAATTTAAGATGGTAAGAGGTAACAAGAAAAAACGCCAACGCGACCCCGCCCGCCCCAAGCGCGCCATGACCCCCTTTCTCTACTATGCATGCGCACAGCGCAAAATACTGAAAGACAGAGATGAAAAGCTCACCCTGTCCGAACAGTCCAAGCTCATCGCCGAGCAGTGGAGAAATCTCGAGGACAAGACCACATACGAGCGCCAATCCGCACAAGACAAGCAGCGATACGCCGACGAAATGTCCAGGTACGTACCGCCACATCGCATCAAGCGCCCACGGTCGTCCTACGCCTTTTTCATGAAAGACCACCGCCAATCCATCGCCGAAGAGCACCCGGACAAAAGCCCACGCGACCTGATGGGCTACATTGCCGCAGCGTGGAAAAGCATCAGCGCAGACAAGAAAGCACACTACGTGCGTCGGGCCGAAGAGGACAAAGTCCGATACAATACTGAAAAACAAGAACAATAAAATGTATTTAAATGAGACTTTTGTTTATAACATGTATCGACGTCGATATCTAGCATTCTTTTCCGCCACAGTGCCCTGGGTCTGGTGCTGCTGCGCCGCGTGGTGGGTCGACCGTCTCCTCGTCGAACTTGGACATCGCACCACCGACTCGCCCATTTGTATACACAGCGACCTACAATACGTCAGATACCACCAGGCCGTCACTGTCATTGCCACCAAACTACAAACCATCTGGTTTTGCCGACAGACACGCCAGCAATTCAGACGAGAACGCATCCTTTTGGGCCAAAGCCATGGCTCCCTACCGTGCATGGTGCACATCTATTTGTGCCACGCCATCACGTGCGTCTGCTGGGCGGGCGTGCTCGCCTGCGTCTTTGACGTCTCTCCCTGGTTGTGTATACAGGCAGTCCTCAGCCGTCGGGCAAGTCTTGTGGCACTGTTTGGCGGTGGTATCGTCGCGTCCGTGGTTCTCGAACGCACTCTCTATGCCAAACTGCTCAGTAGACACATACATGCCGATACCATCGAAATTTAAGACGTGCACAGGCCTATAAAGGCCCATTTCTCAATACAAATGCCACGGAAACGCCGACATTGTGTGAACTGGACCAACAACCTTGATAATTGTAAGACATTGACTTCGATGTTGTACGGGTGTGTGCAAAACACTACCAAAATGAAGTGTGACGTGTATCGTAGTTTGTTAAAAAAATGCCGTAATAAAAAACAATGTTTGTCTTAAATTTAATTGTATTTTTGTTTCGCCAAGGTGTCCAAAAGTTCTTTCGCCGATAGCTATCGCGGAAAGAAAAGTTCGACCGCCGCCAAATAAATTTCCCAGTCGGGTGTCCAAAAGTTCTTTCGCCGATAGCTATCGCGGAAAGAAAAGTTCGACCACCGCCAGCTTTTTTCCCAGTCAGGTGTCCAAAAGTTCTTTCGCCGATAGCTATCGCGGAAAGAAAAGTTCGACCGCCGCCAAATAAATTTCCCATCTTCTATTCCGAATAGAACATACACCAGCACACATACACACCATGCCCTACCTTCGTCATCTTCAGCGGTCCCGATGGATACCAACCTGGTCGGACAAATACGGCGGTTCACACTACAGCATTCGACTCGGCAACGAGGGGAGAAACGGATGCGCCGTCCCAGAGGTCTCCAAACAGGAAGAAATGGCCATAACCGTGTGGTTCGGTCAAGACGGTATTAACCGAGACGCCACCGAGACAAACATGTGGTGGTTTATGGAGCGCTTTAGCCACCAATCCGAAATTGGAAATGGGACCGACAGTATGGTTAGTGGTGGATACGAGTTTAGAATGAGCAAAGACGCGTACAACGCGTTGTTTAGCCGTGAATAGATGTTTTTTTTATTATTTGTATGTAGTGTAAGACTTGGTGGTGGGGGATGTTTTCAAATGAACAAGGCATCGTAGTCGCACGTGCGCCTGTTATACGACCTAGAAAGTCAAGCTCTCGATGTGTTTTTTAATAACATCGAGCTTGTTCTTATATTTTTGCTGTTTGACGCCGTGCACTGCGATGAGGCGCTTTAGAATCGTGACGTGGAGTTTTTCCAGTTCGAGTGCCTTTCGGAGTTTTTGCTCGCGCGAAGCGTCCGGCATATGGACAATGTCTCGCAGTTTGTTCTCGTAAGTCTTAATAGCGCAGAGTCGTTTTTTCAATGTATGTCGAAGAAAGAGAATCTCTAAATCTGCTGCCATTTTCGTCTGCTGTACAACCTTTATACTGTATGTTGATAGAAGTAACCCCAAATTAGAATATGTGTTTAAAACGCACACCTTGTGGAATTGGGATATCTTTGTTGAACCCAAACGCAAATACCATGATTCCGGGCCCGTAATGCTGTTTGTATTTAACAGCACTCTTTATAAATGCTTGCTTTTTGGCGATTTTTTGTTCCGTAGAGGCGTAGTAATTCTTGCATTCTATCCAGTGGACCGGTACCCCTTCAATGTCAATGGGTTGTTTGAGCAAGAAATCAGGCGTTGGAAGTGCCGTTTGTCCTTTTTTTTGCCGTGTTCTGTTATTTTCCTGTAGTTGGTCTTGTGTGTAGTAGTCACTACCTTGCAGCCACCCTGCAATGATTTGTTCGTAGTGTATTGCTTTGTTGTGGCGCAGAGAGTCGTTATTGTCCTGTACGTGCATGGCCATCCGCAGATAGTTGCCACACAAGTTTTGAATCTGATATTCATTGAGTGGTATCACATTTTGAAGTTGACCGACGTCGACACTTCTAGTCCGCTTAAATTGATTGACAATATGACGGTCGTTTGCGGTCGAGCTGGCCATGGTTTGTCACTGTATTATAGTCGCGTTTTTGTAGATATAAATGTCTATCATAATCTTAAAACTTCGTCACTATTTCCCTTATGAATTATGTAATTCCGTACCATTTACAATAGAATATGTGTCTCGAAAGTCAAAAAATTCTTAAGTTGATTATATTCTTTTTTCTGAATGGATAAGGTGACATAGAGTATCAAATAAACACCATGTCTACTGAACCCGCAATGACCCCATTCAAGTACCTGAACTTTCGCACCTCTGGCAACTTCAAGCTCGACTCTTCGGCTCACCCTTCCAAAAAGGGCGAAAAGATATTTCGCTTCAAGACCGAGAAGGGCTACGAACTCAAGACGATGACTCCGCCGGGCGTGTGCCGCTGGGCGCACGTACACGAGGGTGGCAACTTTGGCATCGGCTACGCGTCGACCAGAAAGGCCGCGCACATTACTGTGACCTACATCCCGGGCGGCGACGAGACTGAGTTTGTGGATGCTCGCAAAGACTTTTTCACCACGCAGCGCGCCCAAATTCAAGCCGGTCTGAAGATGATGTGGGACGCCAACGTGTCTGGCGTGCAAGACGCGGCCATTAAAAAGGCGCAAAAGTACTACAAGAAGAAGACGCCTGAGGAACAGCTGGAAAAGGCGTACGCCAACTTTTTGAAGGACGCTACGACGCCCATCAAGGACGACGCTGAGCATGGCACGCAGATGACCATCCGCTGTCCCGCCTATACGCTCAATGACGAGCCGCGCCAGTCTCGCTTTGTGCAGGTCAAGAACACCCCCGCTGGCGACGCCTACGTCCGCCTTCCGGCCGAGACCCGCATTCATCACGGCGCTGTCATGTGCGTGCCCTTTTTGGTCCGGCCGTACGCTGTGTCTGCGACGCGCTATGGTGTCACCTACAAGATGATTCCGGACTTTGTGGTCTACTCTACGGGTTCCTCGGCCATGTCCGTCCCCGATTCGGTTGTGGAGAACGTCCGCCGTCCCATCGAGTTTTCTTTCACGGAAAAGAACAACAAGCAGTACGTGAACACCAAAGATAAGGATGGCCATCGCATGTTGACGCGCCTTACGCCGACCGAGGTCAAGTTTACCGACCTACAGGATGGAACTCTCGGCAAGGTGTCCGGCCACACAGAGAGCAACGCCAAGCTCGCTGGTGTCTTGAAGGAGGACCCTTCTAACTCTGAATCGGTCGCCATGTTCGACTACCTCGAGGGCGTGTCCAATGACGCTTTGACGTTTATTCAGAACGAACCTGGTCTTCTGACTCGCACCAAGGCGGAGCTGGAAGAGTCTGCTAAGGATTTGGCGGACGAGACGGGGGAGACGGTCGAGTCTACTTTCCGCACGCTGCTGTCCGACTTGTTCAACAACCCGGTCAGCAAGCGCGAAGACGATGACTACCGCACTGTCAAGATTCAGGCGCGCATGTTCCAGTACGGCACGACGACGCGCAACGTCATTCCGCTGCAGGACAACCAGGGCAACGACATCACGGGCGCCCACATCAACTATGGGGCAAAAATTGCACCGGTCGTGTCTCCGTCCTTTTACTTTTTGGCCGACGGTAACTTTGGCATGCATTGGAACATTGACCTCGGCCGTGGCATTCGTGTGCTGTCCAATCCAGACCGCGAGGCGTCGGGTGGCGGCGTGCTCTACGCCTCCAAAAAGCGCCCGGCATCCGAGCTCGACGACACAGAGGAGTCTTCCGCCAAACGCGCACACGTCGAGGCTTAGAACTTTTTTCTCACAACGTAGTATTGTATCCCAATAAATATATTTAACGCAACCAGTGCATTAAATACAGCCCAACCGGCCTTATTGGTCACGTGTATTGTAAGCCATGCGGTAGCGACCAATCCCAGAGACGGCCACGTCTGGTAGGCCAGCATGTAAGTCTGTTGTTTTATGTTTTTTGTGGCGTCCGCTTGTGGTAAAAGAGCGGCGTTGGCCATGAGCGCAATAGCAAACAGAGGTGCGTTTGTAAGTACAGCGGCCCAGACGTGTTCGCGCCGCTGAACGAGTGCCCCTACGGCGGCCAAGAGGACAAACGTGACGACGTTGACCACGAGTACGTAGGACCACGTTAATTGTGTGCCCGCTACATTGAGATGTTGTGGCGCGTCGACAATATTTAGAATGTTCATGGCAAAGGCCGCCGTGCCAAATATGTACACGGATGTTTTGGTGACGTCGAACTCACAGGCGGCCCACGTGGCAACACCCACCAACACTGCCACCACGGTGGCGACCGTCCAACGCCGACACCACAAATGCGACCGAAAGCGCTGTTCGCGCCCCTGTTGACAGCATAAAAACACGTGGAATGCGTTTAGAAACACGACGGGGACGAGGCACGTCGCCCATGTATATTCGAGTGTCTTGACGAGTGCCTGGTTGTCGTGGTGGTCGGCCACAAACCATTGGGCCAAGAGTACCAACAGTTTGCCGGGAATCCAGGTTGCGACGACGCCCCAGCGGCCACCATAGTGTACAACATACAACAATGCATTCAATGCAACAACAGACACAATTGCTGAAATAAAATCCATATGGTTGTATAAATATTACCTAAATACTTTAAAATGCTACAAGACGAGTGTGATAAACTCCTCGCTGGTCGTCTTCAGAAATTAGAGGACGGCGTCTCTGTACTGGATACGCGCGTCGCTGCTTTGGACGACAAAGTCTCTCACGTGATACAGATGAACTCGGAGCTGATGATTCAAAGCAATGAAAACTTTCGCAACATGCGCGACCAACTGGATGAGCACCGGACCGAACTCAAAAAATCCATTCGACAACTACGCGGCAACTTTAGCTCGCGGTGTCAACTCATTGGCGTGGCCATTGGGCTGACGACGTGGACCTTTTTTATGGCATGGGTCATGTGGTCTTAAATGTCATAAAACCAATCGGTGCTCAATAGACTATTGATAGGTGTCGCATCTGTGACATACACGATGTATTCTGCCACGCCACAGGCATTTTTGCCGCGTTCGAGATACAAGTAGCCATTATCTCTGCCCCAGTCGGGACCCCATGAATTTTTAATAATCCACGCGTCGTCGGTGTAGCCCACGATGGTCACCGCGTGGTCAATGTCGGCCGTGCAGTGACTCGCCTGAAAAACGCCGTCGTTGTAATTGGCCATCGCGAGCGAACTCGAATCAATGCCTATGGCCAAAGGGCCGTACCTGTGCAAAAGCGCAGGGATTTGGTCTTCCGCACTCGGGTCATCTTCGCGTATCAGTACGCGGTAGTCGTTGACACGGAGCCGCGTGTGCATGGGGCGACTGGGACAGTGCGTTTGGCGCTCCATATAGGGCGCGTCGGTCAGTGGGACGACGGGATGGCTTTTCGCATACTCGAAGACGTATTCCATGAGGCCACCGTCACAGCCGACATCTGGTCGCCCCCAGCCAGACGTACAATCCATCAACGATTGTGGGCTCAAACGTGTCAAACGTCCCGTCTCGCGCGCCAGCCAATACTCGAGCACCGTGGCAGACGCGAATGCAAAACAGTCGCCGCAGTCGCCCTGGTCCATGACGGGACTCACGTAACCATTACTGCGCCAATCCACCGGACCGACACCAGAGGACAACACGGGACGGTGGTCGTTTTTCCGAGTCACGGCTTTGTGGTGGGACAGCTGTAGTGCCACGTTGGTTTGGAGGCGGAAACGGTCCGACATGGATGTCAACCCGAAGACCTCGGCACCTAGTTCGTCTATCATGCTCCGCGACTCGGCGACCTTGCTTTTACGGAGTAAAAATTCGGCTTCGTGACCATAGTCCCGGTTTTGGTTGTGCATGTAGTCGCACATCCATGCTTCGTGGTTATTTTTTCGACAATCTTGAGTATTAAACCCTGCGACCAAACCTATGAAAAATAATAATAAAAGCATATGTGTAATTGTACATGCAAACGTCGTTTAAATACTAAAAAATGTATAGTGTTCCGTGGCGTCGTCCCCAACCCGCAGAAGAGTGGGTCACGAAATCCGTCCCCGCCTACTCTTTTGGGGCGCATACGGTTCGCCCGTCCCCGAAAGACCCGGCGCGCCGTGTTGTCCTCTTTTACCCCAAAGACAATGCCGTCATCGATGCGGACCCGAAGGCGTTGGAAGAGACCTACCATGACCCGCCAGCGTGGCTCGCCGCTGACTGGTTGTCGATGAAACAGGCAGGCATACCACTGTCACCCTTTGCACAGCGTGGTCTAGACCAAGCGCTGCGCCACTCTTCGGCGGTGCGATGGCTAGCGACCGTCAAAGGCACGGAGCTACCCCCTGTCCATATGCCCTGAGATATGATTGTACGTACTGCAGCGCTGTAAAGACGTCCGGGAGAGACTTGATATAGTTCCAGCGCCCCGTGGTAGACCAAGCGACAATCCGTGCATTTTCGTACAGTGTCTCCGCAGGTGACTCGCCAAGCGCACACGCCAACTGGCGCAATTCCCACGCCAAACGGACCAGTTTTTTGTTTTCGGACGAATCCAATGCACAGGTGACGCCTACGTCGCGAAGACGTATTTTTATGAGATTGATGGTGTACAAAATATCGTCAATCATTCGCACTTGACGCGGGCCTACTTATAGATAAAATCCTAAAAAAAAAAGAAGGCTCGAGTGTATTTATCCTATTCAGTTTATGAGTAGATGTCGTTTTTGGTAACATACTCTCCCGAGAGTTTGTGGCGACGCACTGTACGTCTTTTAAACGGATTGTTCCAAGAAAAACCCGAACTCACGACGACACCTCAATCGTACTTTGTGACCACGTTGCACATTCACAATCTTATCTTACAAGACCTGTCCGAAGTGTTTGAGCCCCCGACGGCGGACGGGGAGGAAAACATACCCACTATGGAACAAATCCACGCGTCTTTGGCGCGCGTCGAGGCCGTACTACTGGCCACGTCAAAGGCTGAAGACTATCCGAAAACCATCCGTGGGTGTTGTGACTACACAGACCACCTGACACGTGCACTCTACTCGTCAAAACGCCACTGTGTGCTCCTTTAGTCATCTTCATCTTCATCTTCTTCTTCGTCTTCGTCACTTGTCTTTTCACCGGCTGAAGCAGCCTGTGCATTTGTCTCAGGGTTGCGCGACGGTTCCGAGGGTATATTCGCAGGGTCGAAGGGCAACGACGCGTTTCGCGCCGCGCACTCGACATACGTCTCCCACGGCATGACGCCGCGCTGGTAGTGAGTGTACAAATCGTCGTTTGTCATGAACGGTGTCACGGGGAACGAAATCTGAACTTGGAGGCGTTTCTTCAAGGCGTACATGGCGCCCACACCCATATCACGCTTGCGTTTCTTCGAATTCATGGACTTTAACAGTTGCTGCTGTATGTCTTCGGCGTATATAATATTGTACACGTGTTCACAAGCTTGTTGTATGTTTTTTTTCCACCAGAGTATTGTTTTCATGAATGTTTGATGCGTCCCTTCACTGTCCGATTTATGCGGAGTGTCGGACATGATGAGTGACCTCGGGACACCCAGGACGCCACACACGACATCCTGGAACATTTTGTACTGGTGCACGACATCTCCACGGCCCGTATGATGCGGCATATTGGTTATTTTTTGGCCAATGGGTAACGGTACGATGTTTCCAAGGGCTGTCCCGGCGCGCGTGGGCGTATTCACGTCTCCGGAAAAAAAGGCATTGTACACTTGCTGCTGCTGTGCAAGTTGTTGTACATTGGTGCGGTTGCGGTGAAATTTGGTGGCGTCGTCGCTCGACTGCATGTCACCATCGGCATAGTAGTCGTACTGAATTCCTTCGACGTTGCTAGAGCGCGTCTCGGCGACTTCGGCAAGCAACATGGGGTCAGCTCGACTGGCCTCCATGCGCACCGACGTACCGCGCAGCATGTTGATGTATTCAATTTCGGGAATGAGAACGGCCACTGGTGACGTAAGTCTTCCCGCCAACGTGGGTGAATACCCAAACTTGTCAAACACGAGCGAATTCGGAATCGGTTCGTTTTGTGCATCAATGAGCACATAGGAACGCAGGCCTTGTTCTTCAATAACAGAAATTTGGCACGCGTTCGGTTCCATCACGACAGGAATGCGCAGGCCGTCGTCGAGTTGAACGATACGCACGGCCACGAGTCCCATAATCAAGATGCTGTCCACCATTTGCTCGCAGAACGGCAGCCAATAGTCATTCATGATTTCTTGCATGTGCGGGTCTGGACGAATGCGCCCACGGCGATGCGAAAAGAGGATGCCGTTCGACAACAAGTTATGCTTGATGATATTTTTGCACATCATGATGGCCGTACACGTGCGCGCTACATTGGCGACTTTGGCAATTTCACGACGCGCTAATGTTTTGCCCTGGTGTTCCATTTTGTCTCATCACACGGGTTTAAATAGTAGAAAACCAACTACCATCCACAATGGATATAGCATGTTGCCACATGCACGTCTCTCGCGCATCGCGCACGACGCGCGTCTTTGGCGTAAATGTTTGGCCCGACACGTACTTGAGCGAAAACGGATAGTAACGACGCACTGTCTTTTCCATTCCCGCGTACGATTCGCTGCACAAGACACTCTTCTTCGCGGCACCCGTGATGACCGCACGGACATTCAGCGCCGACCGCACCTGCATCTTTGGGTCACAGAAATACACATATTTCTCCAACATGGGATTCTCATCCAATAACACGTTGCGGTTCGTCAAGACGGTATAATCACTGTCGTGGCACACGCGTTCCAAGGTCGACGCCACATGGCGCACCGAGACACGCCAGTAGACGTCATCAAGATGCTTGGCATCCACACTCGTTAGGTCGTCCTCTATCGTGGGCTCTACGAAACGCACAGGCGTCGCGTCTCTTAACGTCCAGATGACGAGACACGTCAATATAAATATTCCAGTACTATAAATGCAACACAGTTGCCAGCGCGGACGCGGTTCATCGTGTCCAAAGGCAGTGCGTCGACGGCCACAATGTTGTTGTCTCATCCAGCTCGGTGAACGAATCGACCGTATATATACACGGTTCGTCACGTCAGAATCGTGGATGCAATCAGTACCCATCATTGTTCGAGAACCGCGGCGCGACTTTAAGCGCGTCAAAAAATATGCCGAAGAATCCAAAGAAGCTTTAGACGAAAAAATCAAAGATTTGGAAGGCTTGCAACGGTCTGACGACGCCCAACTCGCACAAGCCACCAAGTTAAGACGAGACTTGAGCCGAAAAGTCGACCCCGACGACGTCCCGCACGCCGTCGACAAGGAATTGGACCAAAAAGTGTCGTACAACGACATTCGCATGACCAAAGACGACTTACAGCGCCTGAAAAACCTTCGCGCCGACATTCAAGAAGACATTGACGCGTTGAGCGACGATAACATTGACGCATTGCCCGCCGAGACGCGTGACTTTCGCACTCTGTCTATTCGTCAAGTGAAACAGCACATTCACTGCAGTCATGATGTCGACGATGACGATTTGGACCTGTACCATTGGGAACTCAAAACAAGGTCCCACCCGTTTCAAGCCTTTCGCAAAGCAGATGGCTCCATCGTTAAGGGACTCCGTAGCCTCAACCCGTATGCGACCTCCGGACAAGTGCGCCTCGTCTACACGGATAACGACGGCCAAGTGATTTCCAACGTTATTTCGCTCGACAACGTGCGCCGAAACCTGACCCGGGCCGCCAAAGCGGCGTCCTACAGATATCAAGACAACGACCCGACATTCCTAGAGGCCGTGGACAACGTTTGGGAACGCATACTTGGCGAACTGGACGCCTCCGACGAACAAGTCCTCAACCGTACGGCGCCCAGCAGCGTTGGCTTTAGTCTTCGCATTCAACCGTCGCGCGACTACGGACGTCCCATGCGGTTGGACCAAGGCGTGCCTTTCAGTTTGCGCGTGTTTCGCGACCGTGTCCACAAGTTGTACGCGCGTTTCGATACGACCGTGGACGATATTCGCGCACTGGGCGCGTATGACGACATTATTCCGATAGTCGAGTATGTCGACCCGACGATTCGCCTCGACAAAACAGGTAAGAACGACGCGCTTCGTAAAATTCAGCACGGTAAAAACATGCGTCTCGTGCTGCCACCTTACTCGGTCTTACGTTTACGCGGTGGCGCCGACGACGGCGGTGGCGGCGGGGGCAGAGGCGCCGGTGCAAAGAGTAGAGTTCCTCCTCGACCTCGCCCGCAGGTCCAGAAGCGTACCCGCGACCCGAAACGTGTCCAGCAGCGCTCAGAGCAGACAGCAAGCGCAGCTCCGGGTGTGTTAACACTGGCAAGACTTCGAGCGATGGCAAATCCAGGTGATATATTGCAGCTCACTCCCAACAGTCGTAGAAAAAAGGTACCCGTCTATTTCGTCAGATACATTGATGATGATATTGAATTTGTCGGGGAAAAAGGTAAAACGAAACGTAAGGTGGACCTGAATTATTACAAGACAAGTGGAAACCCATGGGCTAGTTTCCAGAATGACGACGATGTTATAGGAGACACAACTGCCAAGTCGGAATCACTTCTTGCGGCTGTCATCGCATCGGGACAACCTCTGACGGCGAAATTGCTGGGCGCAGTCACAGGCGCACTCGGACTATCCACGAAACAGGCAGATTCCGATAATGATAGCGTGGTGAGCGACGTCAGTGACTTGAGCACTGTCAGTGCAGCTGTAGCCCTCGACGGACTTATGCTTCCAAGATTTCCTACAACCAACCTAACGGCGGCACCGCAAAATGCATATGAACAAAATTTAATCCTAGATGCATATGAACAAGAATTAATCGCCGCTGCAACATCTCACAAACTGACAACCACAGAAGTCGCCGAAGTGTTTGTCTTACAAGGCATTGACAAAGACGAACTTCCTCCGGTGGTCGACCGGCAAACAAATACTCTGGTCAGTCCAATAGACTATATCAATAAATTCGTTATGCGGCACCGCATCGTCGCGAGAGACAAAGGGGTTAATATTCGCAATAACCCCGTCGCAATGAGCTGGGCAAATAGACCCCTGAAGACCATATTTGACCAAGGTCAGAAGCCCGAAAGTGGCAGAACATACGTCGCGCGCAAGTATATCGCCGCCAATGGAAACGTATTTTTAGTCGAACCCACGCAACGTGGCAGAGTGATTGTTCGTACGCCCGGTGGTATAATTCGAGTGTTCAAAAACCGCGATGAATTTGAAAGTGGCAAAAAGATAGACGGAGAAGCCATATCGTGGTACCAATTCTTTAACCTTGATAAGGGCGCGGTGACGCGTGTAGCGATTTCACCGGCTGCTGTACGCAGCGAAATCGCGATCGCGGCTGTGGCGGCCAGTGTTTCCACCGGCGACGATGACCTTGTCTTTTTGGCAAACAATCGTCCGGTCGACATGGCCGCCGCCGAAGCGAGATATGATTCGGAAGATATGGCCGTCGCCGTGCACCCAGATGCCCATCTGAGCACATCAGAGTCGGAAACGGAGGAGCCCCTGCTCGCACCGGTGCAGCGTGCGCAGAATGCATCTCAGTATCTGAGTACGTCCGAGTCAGAGTCGGAAGAGGAAGAAGAAGCACCGCGCGGCGACATTACCAAAATGATGTCGTCGATGCCCGCCGAATGGTCGTCCACCGAAGACGATCTTGAATTCGCCGAGTCCTCGGCCGGAGAAGAGGACGACGCTCCCTTTGAAGCGCCAGTGAGCAACACGCTGGAATCAGTGCAGGAATCGTCAGGTCTGGACTTTGCCGCCTCTTCGGCCACGGACACGGCTTCGGAAACGTCCGAGACGCCCGTCGCCACCTCCTCTGGGTTGGATTTCGCAGAGTCTTCCGCCGTCGAGACGGGTTCTTCAGGCGTGGAGTTTGCGGCATCGTCGGCGGTGGACACGGCTTCGGAAACGTCAGAGACACCGGCCATACAGGACGTTGCGAGCTCGTCGGGCGTGGAGTTTGCGGCATCGTCGGCGGTGGACACGAATAGTTCAGGCGGTGATTTTGCAGAGTCGTCAGCGGTGGACACGGCTTCCGAAACGTCGGAGACGCCAGCCGTGACGTCCTCCGGGTTGGATTTCGCGGCATCGTCGGCGGTGGACACGAATAGTTCAGGCGGTGATTTTGCAGAGTCGTCAGCGGTGGACACGGCTTCCGAAACGTCGGAGACGCCAGCATTGCCGGACGTGGCCTCCTGGTTAGATTTCGCGGAATCGTCGGCGGTGGACACGAGCAGCTCTGGAGTGGATTTTGCAGAGTCGTCGGCGGCAGAGACGGGAGTGGAATTTGCCGAGTCGTCATCGGCCGAGACAGAAGACGAAGACATGTGATAATTTAATAAAAAGTACATATAAAGGTTCGTTATTCTAAATAAACATAATGCCTCATAAAATCATGCTCGCGTTCGTTCGGAGCGATAGTGATATCCTCGAGTCTTCGTGGTTAAACAGGGCCGCCGCATCTCTCGCAAAGACGTCCGATGGGTCCACACCGTTTATTCACGCCGAGCTGCTGTTCGTACCTCCCGAACAGGCCACCTCCGAAACATCAGAGAGTGTCAACGGCGAAGCAATGAGCATCGTGTACTCGGGCACGGTGCATCTCGAGAAAAAGCGTTTTTCGCGCAAAGAGTGGTTTTTTCGCTCCATGGAGTGCACCAAATCTCAATACGATTCCATGCTGGAATTCGCACATGAACATAAAGGAGAAGGCTTCAACCATATGGGCTATTTTATGTTTTGGTCGCCGCTGCGGCCGTCGCCGATGTTTTACACGTGGTTGGGCATGAAACCACGCTGGTTTTGTTCTGAGATTGTTGTGTCTGCACTCAAGCATGGCGGTCTCCTGGCGGATGACGTGACGCCGAGCATGCATCCCAACGAGCTGTACAAACTCGTACAGGGAAATTCAATGGCAGACTGCGGGCGCAACTTGAAGAGTGTCACGTTAAGCTTTGTGTGAGATTCCTCGAACCACTGAGACGCGCCATACGCCCCACGCCGCGAGAAAACACCCGACGTAGAAACACGCCTGTTGTATGCCGTTGAGTGTGGCCATGTTATCGTAGACGACGATACCCGACACAATGGTGAAGAGAAACCAGGCGGTCTGGTACACGAGAATGCAGTAGGACGCGTCGTATTTCGCAAAGGCGCGGTTGAGCCACGCAATATGCACGACGACCGAGCTCGCACACAAAAGGATGGCGGCTACGAGCACGTCGGTTCGCACGGCTAGATGCCGTTGTGCTATGGCGTTTGAAATGGCGTACGCGATATATTTGCCCATGCATACGTTTTGGGCCCCTAGTGCGCCGGCGATGAACGGATATCCGAAGCGCTCGAGTTTTGTCGACAGTGGAACGTAGTGGAGAACACGCTCGAGTATTATGAATACGCACCAATTTGCTACGATGTAGACGCAGCTTTTGGTGCGTTCGATAAGTCTCGGCGGTGGTACCGTGGACTCGGTACCAACGTTGACGGAAATGGCCAGAAAACAACCGACGACGACCCAACCGACGGCAACCCATTCGTCACGTTCTAACGACTCGCTCAGAATGATACGTGTGACAAACAAATTAATAATAATGCTCAGACACCCAAAGACGCCCACTGTGGATGGCGTCAGCCACGTGAGTGCGAGAAAATCCAGGGTCGACGCCGCGGCGGATAGGAAGAGTGCCAGAACAAAATATGGTCGGCATAGTACGTGTGTAGTGAGGGGTTGCTCGCGACGTTTGCGACACGTGCGCGGGTCCTCAAAATGCGTACTATGTTGTGCGAGTTTTTGAAAGTTCATTGACACCGACGAGGAGATGGAGGCCATGAGCAGCAAAATATAACCAACAACCTGAAATACAATCATAAAACATAAAAGAATACTATTGTGTTTATATATATCAAAACATAGAATCCAATCTATCGTGGTCGGGGTGGTCGCGGCGCGCGCCGCACAAAGCGCCCATGTCTTAAAATGTTCAGCACTACGTACCACGAAAAAGGTTGTCGGCAAGCATGGCATAAATTCATGCAGTATTCCCCCATCGTATCCCAGTCGCTCGCTTGAAAGTGCGCCCTCGGGATTTCTGGAGCGCGCACACGCCGGTGAAATTGAATCCAACTGTGTGCTGTTGGCAAGTCTATGACATCTGCCAATGCGCACTTTACGGGTTCCACGACAGAGGCTCGAATATCAACGACGCACACACGCTCCAGAAATCCCAGGCAGGCCGGCGGTGGCCACGACTCCATGGCTTCTTCCAGTCTGTCGTAGTCGCGGTCGCGCAGTTCCGACGGGTCTATGTCCTCGGCCTCTTCGTCCGAGGAGTCTTCCCATTCGTCCAAGTCTTCAGGGCGGTACGCCATAATCCAATCTGACAACGAATATACGTCTCTTAATTTGTAGTACAAATACAACACTCTCTAGTTAGACAAAATTATAATCGTAGCATATGAGAGAGATATCGACCGACGCACTTCTATTGTTAATAGAGTATTTCTCGTTGGCCGACCGTTACAGATGGTCACAGGTCGCACGCGATTACGTCATCCGCGACGATGAATGGTGCGTCATTGGCCGCCGCTGCTTCAACTTGGCCGACGCGACGCGTGACCGCATTCGCCACCTATGTCAACGCGTCTTTGACGCCTCGTTGCTGGTGGAAAAGCGGCCGGCACATCTTTGGTCAACATACCTGGGGGAACCCCTGCGTCTGTTTACGCCATGGTGTAGTTTGCGCAGCAGTGGGGCGACGGACCACTGCTTGTACTTTCACGTACATGACGATGAATTCGTCCGCACATTGCGTACGTGGGCCTACGATTATGGCCTCGGTGTCGCCTATGCATCGCGGCGCCACGTGAAACTTTGCGTGTGGGTCCACCGCCGTAAACGTCTAATGTCTATCTATCGCACAAGCCATGGGCGAGTGGAGCGGCGCGCACTGCATGCCTACATGGCGCGGCGCGCCATGGGGACCAAGCGTGGACTTGCGCGGGCGATGGTCGAATTTAGGATTTGGAAGGATGACATTCGTCCGTTTGTGCGCCACCTGGAGTTTCGCGAGGTTTGACACGGACGTATCGCCGCTTTGATTGCGTGCCTTGCGTACCTTGCATGGGTGTCTCGCGTGTTCGTTTTACAGTGGCTGTTCCTTGGAGTCCTGACCAGTATTGGACCAGTTGCTGCATGGTTGCTACGGGCTGTGACATTTTGTGTCTATCGTCACAAGCTTAAATACGCCGCTCTGGGAGTTCTTGCACGGGGACGCGTTCAAAATAGTTCGAGTCTTTTATAAAACAACGCCGCGCTAACATGTGTAGGGACGGGTGTGTGACGGTAAGTTTGACCACGATCAATGTGGCGACGACATCTACACTGTATTGGTAGCGCGACGTCAGAATAAGTGCGATTGTCAATAACACCCAAACTCGCGAAATGCACCAGGGCACCCACTTCCAGCAGCGGGGCGGCAGCATGTCGTCGGTCAATTGTACGAAAATGAGAAGCTGCGCCAAGTCGGACGACCACAACATGTTGCCACACGTCCGCATCGGGTAACGCCAAAATATCCAAGACGTGTCTTCGCCGCGTGGAATGGCGTACGTCTCCAGACAATTTGGGGTCGAGTCGGGAACCACTGTCATGAGCTGCGCGATGGCAAACGACGGGACGAGTACCATTTCGGCCGCCACGATGCGCGTCAGCTGTTCGTGCGTGCCTACTAACCACCATAAGATGGACGCCATCCCTATCCATCCCAAGGTACACACGTCGACAAGGTCACGCACCGTAAACATGTCTTGTGCCGGAAGTTGGTGGCCGCCAAACCAATCAATAAACAGACTATCGTGCAACGGGGCCATCAAAGTGCCATTTTGAGCATAAACTGTTTGGCGCCAAGAAATTACATTGGACAACACGACGTTCAAATATACGAGGACGACGGAAATGAACAGGCAACGGAACCAGCGAATAGTCATAATTGTGGATTTTGAAAACATACTATATACTTTATTTTGATAATGTAAATCCATGAATTCCACGTCTAATACGACGTCAACTGTAACAATGAGCGACCCATGGGTGGAGTCCGGCGCGTTAGTCTATGTCGCCATTACCGTTGTTGTCAGTGCGGTCGTCATAATGTGCTGTAGTTGGTTTCTCGTGCACAACGAAACGACGAAACGCTGCTGCGAGACTTACTGCGGGCGCAAAAAGAGATACACAGAAGTCGACGAAGAAGAAGAAATCGAACTGAATGCCACCTTTGAAGAAACCGAAGAGGAACACGGCACACTTGACGATACAATGGACGCATTCACCATCGACGAAGACGGGTCAGAAGACCGCGAGCTAATTGCCGCTGCCGTGTAGTTCCTTTATCTCCTCTAAAGCGTCGTATATTGCTTGTAGTATGGGTTCCATGCGTTTCGCGAGCGTGCGCACAGTTGTTTCTTGTGAAATGGGAAGAGGTTTGTCGGAGCTGGTCCATGATGTTTGTTGCGATTGACTGGCGTGCTGTTTATAAAAAAAGGTATTTAATGTGTTTTTCTTCCTGAAATGGACATTCACCTTTTTCTTCTATCGACCATGTCTGCAGAGATGACGCGGCAAAATCTGGAAGGGTATGGATATACATTTGATGTCCGACCTTCGATTCAAAAGTTCCGGTGGACACCTACCGAGGGCACAGTGACCGTCTGTCTCTGGGTCTGTACGATGCATCCGCTCTGCACGGCCCTTGCCGCCTCGCTCATTCCTTATATGGACGCGTGTATATTGTGGTACCATGACCACGACGCCATGTCTTGCATGCGGGTGGAGGGGGGGATGCGCCTGTTGCAACGTCGAGGCGTACCTTTGTCGATACTGGCGTCGGTGACGCCGCGCGTGGTGCAGAGTCATGCGTCACGTGTACGTCGATACTTTGATGAGCACGGGTTTGAATACCGGCGCGTTATTGGAACATTACAAGCAGCATTGCATACAAGTCTCGACACGTACATGTCGACGGCGAAAACCTTAGATTAAAAAAAAAAATCATCCTTTACGAAGTACCGCATGAAAAGTAGTATTACGCTGAGGTCCCCTCCCTATATTTTGAGTCAATGTCCCCATGAACGATTTTTCTATCAACCACCCATTATGAATGGCCCATTCAATAATTTCGAAGACTGTCACAATAACAGTACCACATCCACGCACCGATATCTTTTCAATGTCGTCTCCAACCTGGCTCAGATATTGCTGCGCATTGTCGCCGCGCCGCACTGTAAACTCCACCGCACTGGTCGCTTTGGAGACGACCACTTTCAAAATGGCCGTGTTCGTCTCAGAAGCCTCGATGTTGATATCGACATCGTGTTTCCGCCGACGAAACACGTCACAGGCAAAAATGAGCGCCGTTGCCTTGCATGCTGGCACGGTCGCCAAAAAATGGTTGCGTGTGGCCAACGTCTCGTTGATTTTGTCGACCCACGCCTGTTTATTCATAATGTTCTTGACAGGCCGAATCTATATAGTCTTTTCATGCAAATGCTGCGTGGATTGCTTCTCCAGATGGATCCAGACACCTTTGAAAATTTTCGTGCCAAGTCGATGCGTCTCCCGTGGAACAGGCGATGGAATTGGGTGAAAAAAGTACCGTCTTTTCGGAATCGTGTTGGGGAAATTGAGTTGCAAACAAGTGGCGGTACCAGTACGCCTCTTTTGTAGTGGGTGTATTGTAGGGGAAACGTCGCTTGGCCCGTGTCATCATGTCGTCCGAGACAAATGTTTCGGCATGTGCCTTGAGAGCCACGATGTGACCTGCCCCGACAGCGTCGGAAAATTGCGCCTTGGTGCGGTCGACGACGCACGCGGGAATGCGCCGGCGAAACACGTCGCGCAGCCACCACTTTTCTGCTCGTTTTCCGTCGGGATGCGTGCCAGATAATTTGTAGCGGGGATGCAATTGATTCATCGCAAAATCCACCACGGCACGGTCCAAAAACGGTACGCGCGTCTCAACGCCCCAATCGCCCATCGATTTATTGGCACGGGCGCAGTCGTACGAGTGCAACTGTTCCATTTTGCGCACGCATTCGTCCGCCATGTGACGTTCCGACGGGCAGTATAGGTTGTACAGGTACCCCGCGAACAGTTCATCTGAACCCTCGCCGCTCAACACCATTTTGATGCCGCGGCGCTGAATAGCACGGGCCAACAGCCACATGGGTGTCGCCGCACGAATGGTGGTCACGTCGTACGTCTCGACGGCCCGAACGACCTCCGGCACGGCGGCCACCGCTTCTTCCACCGTGTATATCACCGACGTATGGTGCGTTCCTAACTCGTGAGCGACTTGCTCGGCCCAATGCACGTCCGGCGAATCGCTCAGACCGGTGCAAAAGGTATGTACGCGTGGATAATCGGGCCTTTTTGACGCCAAGCGGCACGCAAGGGCCGCAACAATGGTCGAGTCGAGTCCGCCGGAGAGAAGAACCCCCCAGGGCACGTCTCCGAGCGTGATGCGTTTTTGTACGGCCGTTGCCATGGTTTGTATGAGTCTGTCGGCGTCTGGGACGACCAGTGACAAATCGGCCCAGGGGTTGAACGGCGGACTCCACGCTGTAAATATTGGGGTGCTGCCGATGGTACATTCGGTGGAATACCCTGGTGGTACGACTTTGGTTGACATATTGCGCGGAATCGCCGCCAGTAGCGATGAGAAGCACATGCCGCCTTCGCCCACGCCCATGTAAAGCGGCGTCACGCCAATCGCGTCGCGCGCCACGATGAATATCTTGCGCGTCTTGTGGTAGGCTACAAAGGAAAAGATGCCGTCCATATGACACGGTGCAAGAGGTCCGTGTTTTTCGAGGAGTGGTGGGACAATGTAGCAATCTGTCGTGTTTTCGCAGACGCCAGCATTGTATATTTCACCATTAATGACAAGCACCCAATCTTTCCAGAGAATAGGCTGGGGACCCGCCTCGGGTTGTACGATAGACAGGCGTGTGTGTCCCAAAAATACCTTGTCTCCGGTCCATGTGCCCGTTTCGTCAGGGCCGCGGCGGTGAAGTGTTTCCAGAGACGGTACCTGCGAACCGAAGAGTGCTAGAATACCACACATGTGTTTTTATAAAAATAATACAAACTATTATAGATGTTTTTATGGACCTCTTGGATTTTTTAGTCTGAGCAAGTGATGACTTTTTTTGGCGGTGGTGCGGCGTCTTCATTGCTACTGTCACGCATCCGTTTCTTGCGCATGGACATTTCTTGGATAAACGTAGTGGGGTACTGGATGGGTGGCCGTTCGTATGTCTCGGCCGAGACGCACTTTTGCATGACTTGGGCCGGCGTCGCGGCCAACTTTCCGATGCGTTTGCTCAGACGTTTTGCGACATGCTCGTCGATGTCGCAATTGATGCTGTACCCCGAGCTCTTACGCGTATTGGCCGTCTCTTCGGGGGTCTGTGTAATCCAACGCGACGTTGACGTGTTCCACAGTACGTTATGATAGTCCAGGCCCTTGCCACCGGCAGTGCGTTCAATGACTTTAAAGGCATGGTACCACTTGGGTCCAAGTGGCGTGGCCGTGATGAGCCGTTTACTGTCGGAATAGGCGTGCGTTTCCGATGCGAGCGTATCAAAGACACTGTCGGAACTGTCGCAGGCGTGGGCGAGGATATGGTGCATATGGATGAACACTCCTTCGTGTGTAATGATGCACGACGTCTGTTGGCGCTCAGTGCCAGAGTCGTTGGGAACTGGGTAGTTGTCTGTTGCGACGTCTGCTCCGACCGTTTTGGGTCTGAAATTGCGACACCGAATGGTGTGTCTCGTCATACGGTTCAGAAAGTCTTCGATATTATTCGTCGAGGTGCGGCCCCTTTCAATGGGCATGCGTGAACTAACATTTTTGGCCAGTTGTCGGAGGCGCGGCAACTTGAGGTAGTTGCAGCCGGTTTCCTGGTTCGGTGTGCACGTCGTCGGGTTGGCCTTTTCCATCAACCAAATGGTATTGAGAATTTTATGCTCAATCGGCGACCGAAACTGGTCGGCCAACAGCGACAGAGTAAAGACGACCATTTCCTCCGTCACGCGCAAATGAGGCTCCAAACTGGGCACATGCTTTTCTTCAAACTCTTCGCCGTAGTGTTCTCCACCGGGCATGTTAAATACGGTTTCGATGGCGGTTACAATCGCCTGATTACGGGCGAAAATTTTGACGCGTTCCCAGTCACGCGGCCCGGGTCGAATAATTGAACTTTTCGACATTTTGGATTTGAAACGCGGGATGAGAATGTTGCAGGCCGTCGTATCCACGTCGCGAATAACACCGCACCAGATGTTTTTTTCCACCAGAAAAACGCGGTACTGTTCCTCCATACCCTCCTGGAACATACGCTTGCGGTGCGCCTTGTCCGCTGTCGACATCATGCGCTCGCCATTCATACAGTCGTCAATATCGCGACCGGGACGGCGCTGCTGCTCAAAATTGCCCCAAAAGAAGCGCGTCTTGAGCGCCTCTTCGACTTCGGACGGTGGGTCGTTGGTCGCACCCATCCAAACACCAACACACTCGGATTTAGTGACGCGTGACGACCGTTTGCCGGTGGCTTCATCCAGCACAAATGTTTTACACGTGACCTCTTGGCGCGTGAGCTTTTCCTTGAACATTGCCTCCTGACTCGAGTCGGCGTTGGGGTTCTTGGACGTGCGAAACATCCCAGGTGGTGCCTCGTGACACACGGTACAGACGTCGTTCTTGTTACCGTCTACAGCGTCCGATTTGCCCGTTTGGTAGCTGAGCACCTCGACCGAACCGGGAATGGACATCCACTCCATCAACTTGAACAGAAACGACTTGGACGTCGCACCGTCGCCGGCCTGAAAGCAGTTGAAGTGGAGGCCAAAATCACGCCGAAACGCGTCGTAGCGCGCGTGTTGGACCAGATACATCATACGATGTGCTGTCGAGATAAGATAGTACTGCTCGTACCCCTCCATGAGAGCAATTACGCGGTTGCCGAAGACGCTCAGGGTGGGGTCTGTGATGACGTGCTCGATGGCCATGGCGTTTTTCTGGCGCCACATGAGAATTTTAGACCCGACTTCCGAAATGCAGGCGTCAGGGTCCAGGCACTGGGTGGCCATCGCGCGGCACGCCCAACCCTGGTAGTCGGCGTACGCTTGGTCATACGCTTCTGTACCCTCGAGAGGAGCACACGTCGCCATATAGGTCGCCTTGGCCTGTGTGGCCAGTTCGGCGAAAGCCGAACGGTCTGCCATACCCTGCAGACGCGCACGCTCGATGTCTTGCGGCGTGCGAACGTCATACTCGTTCTGACAATCCGGGTCGTACTCGGATACACCCAGGACTTTGGGCGGCAGTGCCTTTTGCGTCTCAATCCAAAGCTGGAAATCGGGCAAATACTTGGCACAAAAGACTTTGGGATGCAGCTGCGACGGCGTCAGGCGCAGTACGTGCTTATCGTTGCAAAAGAAGAGCTGGCTCACCGGCATGCCGACCTCGCCCATGGTGTAGTTGCTACGTTGGCAATAAGCCGGGTCGGCCGTTTCCGGCGTTGCCTTGAGGGCACGCTCCAAATTAAACACGGATTCGGGATGAGCGGCATTCTGCGGGTCACTTATCGAGATTTTGGGATTGAGAATCGCGTCGAGGCGGTCCGTAAAATCTTGAGACTTGGAGTAACGGTCACAGATGGTACGCACGTACATTTCCATACCTTGGACGCGCATCCATTTTTGGTAGGATTGTAGCCCAGAAATAGGGTCGGTTTTGCGCGAGTTTTGTTTGCGCGTCACCGACTCGTGGTGCATTTGCTGCGTTTCGTACAGCATGCTAGACAACGCAACGCCGAAATTGACCTTGGGATGCAGCGACACCGCATGAATTCGGTAGGCGACGGCGTTGTCGGGCAGGGTCGACGAGGGAATCCACTCGAGCCACGCCTTCATATACGGGAACACGTCGACTTTGGTCAACGCGTCGTCCTCCAGGTTGGCCGTACGGTACAACATCTGAAGAAACAACTGCAGCGTGATTTCATCGTAGCGAGATTCCAACTCCGTATGCCGCACGTCAGAAAACAACGAAGCGGCTTGCCGAAGCATGGACCGTGGGACCGTATAGCACACGTAGCTATGAATAGTACCACTTGGACTCGCTGGAACTTGAATTTGACCCTTGGAACGGCAATGTGTATTATGGCCCCACATTGCTAACTTTTCCATAGTACTGGTTGCCATTCTGAGTTTATACTATCTGACAGCCAAAATATTTTTATCGAAACATATGCGAAAAACAAGATAAAATCCAGTTTCGAAACTTAGGAGAATACATATTTAAATTTTATACAGTTAGAAAATCACATGGACTTTACTCTACCGCCTCTGAGACAGGAAAGTTTTACGAGATGGTACAACAAAAAACTACCTCGTGACGACGACAAAGACGAACGCGTCGTTTATCCAGGAGTCAAACTACAATGCAGCACAAGGTCGAGAGACCTGCGGTCACAAGTCAATGCCGAAAATGTTTTCATCACACATATCAAAGACACCAACACCTACAACCACAAGGTTCTGGGCTCAAATAACATCTTCGTTCAGCTGCCAAAACGCCTGTATTCACACTGCTTTCGAAACATCAACATACACAGCATTCCCAACAATAACCGCATCCGCGTGCGACTCACAGAAACCACGACCGTCGTGTTGCCATTCATTCCCGACGATTTCGTCGCGCAAAAGCGGTCCAAACGCAGCGGCGGCTCCAGGGCTATACGAGCCCGAAAACAGGATAAGAAGCAAAAAACGGAACACGTGCCGGACAACGCGCTCTATACCGGGTGGGTATCGCACGTCATGGCCCCAGCCACTGAACTGGGTGCCGAAAACGCCATAGACAGCTTCACATTATTTGCCTACATACGCAGCGTCATCGAAAACTATGAAACATCCATTGAAACCAGCGTACCCAACCCCTTTGCCAACACCAAAACTATCGACGAAATACATGAAGACGCCAGCAAACAGCAAATTCTCACGCACGTCATACAATTCGTCCACCATTACGCCAAACATTTTCTATAGGCTCGGCAGCGGAGGAACCGACGGCAAGACGGGCTCCACGTGCATCTGAAAGCGCCGCCACTCACGGCGGGCCCTGCGCAGTGTCGAACAACGTGCGTGCAACGTCAAGTCGTCAAACTCGAGCTGCTCCGTCCAGTACACGGCCTTCCAAAACGCGTCCCGCGACGGTTCACACCACAAATAATACCACACACACCCATACTTGCCGTGTTCGAGTATATACTGGTAGGCATCGTCGCGCGTCGCGTTTTGTATCGACCCCCCACGGTACCGTAAAAAAGCATCGTACGACATTGACATATATAACCTAACTTTTATATTTTATTTTCGTACAGTATATAATCTACATCATTGGATACAATGCTCTACTATGGATACATCATTACCCAGGGTAAACGGGCGGTGGCCATACAAACCAAAGAAGGACCACAGTACTACGCTCTACTGGAAGACGTTGCGCCTCAGGCACTGGAGGAGACTTGGGTCACGGTCCGCTTTCGAGTCGACCGCACCAAATGGGAAGGTAGGACACATGCCGGGCCGCGGTACCATGCCTACGATGTAGACCTTGTCCATTTTTGAACAGTCGCCGCCGCCGAGGGTTTTTTTTTCTCAGCCGTCAAAAGTTCTTTCACGAATAGAAATAATCTCTTTCGCGAATAGAAAAGTTCAGCCGCCAGCTTTTTTTTTCTCAGGATGGCCAAAAGTTCTTTCGCCGATAGAGATTATTT